>R20__coassemble_150_pt1 | contig 55091 bp, 48 predicted proteins | sample R20__metabat2_low_PE_015 | metagenome-assembled genome bin R20
TGTTGTAAATCTTGCAAAATTACCTGTATATTTTGCAAGTAATGAACTATTTAGTACATGTAATCCTTCTACATCCCATGGATCGTGACCTGTACGGGGAACTGCTCGGATGGAAGGAATCCGATGATCGCAAACCGTTGATAATACGCGGAGTGAGACAGTGCGGGAAGACATACCTCATGAGACATTTCGGTGAGGACAACTACGATAGTGTCGCATATCTCAAATTCGAGGGGAACGAGGCCCTCTGCAGGTTGTTCGATGGGGACCTCGATCCGAAGAGACTCATCACGGCGATATCCATCCACTTGGATATGGATATAGACACTGGCACACTCCTCATTTTCGACGAGATCCAAGAATGCGAACGTGCGATGACATCTCTCAAATCGTTCAAAGAGATGACACCGGAGTATCACATCATATGTGCGGGATCGTTGCTCGGATTACAAGGTAGCGGATCGTTCCCTGTCGGATGCGTATCGTTCCTGGATCTCTACCCCATGAGCTTCAGGGAATTTGTCAGAGCATCCAACAGAAGGCTCTACGATCACATCATGGAAGAAGGGGGGCCGGATGACACTACCAAGGATCTGCTGAAGGCCCTCAATATGGAATATCTTGCAGTGGGAGGGATGCCGGAGGCCGTATCGAGATGGGTCGAGACCAGGAACATGGCCGAGGTCGACAGGATACTGAAGGAGATATCGGAATCATACAGATTGGACTTCCTGAAACATGTACCCGACAAGGACATCAGGAAGGTGGATATGATCTGGGACTCGATCACATCCCAACTGGCGACAGGGAACAGGAGATTCTTCTTCGGACATGCCGTGAAAGGTGCCAGATACAAGGATCTGGAGGATGCTCTCCAGTGGTTGATCGATGCGGGCATGGTCTACAAGGTACCGAGGATCGAGAGGATCGGGACCCCATTATCATCCAACAGATCCGAGAATATGTTCAAACTCTACATGATGGACATAGGCATCCTCAGACGCAAGGCCGGGATAACGGCATCCGACATCATGGAGGGGAGATTGGATCCTCTCTTCATGGATGGTTTCATCGAGAACTACGTGATGTGCGAACTCACCGCCTACGGTCATCCGGGACAAGGGTTCTGGGCCTCCGGTAACACCGCGGAGGTGGATTTCCTGATCGCCTCCGAACTCGGCGTCATCCCGATAGAGGTCAAGAGCAGTGACAGATATCGTGCCGCCAGCCTGAAGGAGTATATGGACAGATACTCTCCCAAGAGAGCGATCGTACTATCAGGTAAGGATCCTTGCACGAACGGTGACGTCACGACGATCCCGTTGTACTTCATATGGATGGTCTGTGACGTCATAAGGAACACATCTTATCAATGATGAGAACGTCACACGACCGATGGAATACGATCCGAACATCGACATTACCGTGCTCCCCGAGGTATACCCTCCTTCGGAGGACAGCATCCTTCTGATAGAATCGTTGGATGTCAGGAAGGGGGAGAGGGTGTTGGAGATCGGTTCGGGATCCGGCGTGGTATCCATACATTGTGCGAAGAACGGATGTGTCGTGACCACAGCGGATATCAATCCCCATGCGGTCGAATGTACTAAACTCAATTCCAGGAGGAACGGAGTGGATATAACGGTCCTGAATTCCGACCTCTACGATAACGTCGATGGTATCTTCGATACGATCGTCTTCAATCTCCCATACCTCCCTGTCGATGAAGAAGGGGAACTGGAGAAGGCTTGGTCCGGAGGTCACGACGGCATAGGTCCGTTACCGGGATTGCTGGAAGGTGCCGATGAACATCTCGAGAAGGATGGGCGTATCGTCATCGTCGTATCGTCACTGATGGATCAGGATAGGTTGAACGATCTCATCTCTTGTTATAAAATCAGAAGGACAAGGGAATTACCCCTGTTCTTCGAAAAGCTCTCGGTCCTGGAACTGAGAAGGGTTTGATGGCCCTCACAGGCCCATGAGTCTCTTTATCTCCACCGTCAGGAGCTCGTTGGCCTTCTGACCGTCGATCTTCCCTCTGAGCGCACCCATTACAGGTCCCATCAACGGTCCGATCGCTGCCAATCCGCCCTTGCTCCTGATGAATTCCTCACGTTCCTTGACGATCTGAGCGATTATCTTGGATGCCTCATCGGAATCGACGGCCTCCAATCCGAGCTTCTTGATCGCCTTCTCCGCATCGGTACCGGTGCACATCTCTCTGAGGAGTGCAGGTAACGCCTCCTTGGCGAAACGACCCTGTTTGAGCATGCCGAATGCCTGTATCATCCTCTCATCCGTGAGGGGTGAGATATCGACACCGTCATGTTCCAATTCACCATAGGTGTTCAGGAATGTGGTGGCAGCGACGGCGGTGAGATCGTATTCCTTCGAGATCCTCTCGAACAGTTCGGTGTTATCCTGACGGACGATCTGTCTTGCCTGCTGAGCGTTGATACCGTATTGTGATACGAGACGGCTCTCGATCTCCTCCGGTAATTCGGGAAGGTTCTCGCGGATGTGCGACATCCTCTCGCGTGTTATCTCCGTTGGAGGGACATCCGTCTCGGGATACATCCTCGCCGCTCCGGGCAACGGTCTCGAATACTTCGATGTACCATCCGGCAACGGGTCCCTGGTCTCCTCGGGTACCTCTCTGAGAGCTATGTTTGCCCTATCGACGGCTACCTCCAATGCATCCTTGGCCTTCTTCTCCTTGGCCGCACATATCACGAACGCATCATACTCGCCTGTCATACCGAGGTATCCGCGCAGTGAATCCACATACCTCTGCTCTATACCGTAGTTAGGTAACTCATCGGAATGGAATATTCCCTTGACACCTTTGGTCCTCGCCCTCTGTGCCATCTCCGCACCTAAACGGAGCTTGCCTCCGTCACCGTTCATCACACCCGAGAATCCGGGGAGACGTACCGCGATGACCTTTCCTTTATCCTTCAGGGCACCCTGGATGACCTTTGATTCGCAATCCTTGAAGATATCCGTGACATCCACAGGTTCGAACGGTACCTCTTTGACGGATCTCTCTTGAAGAATATCCCTGATCCTCAGGAGCATCCTCTGCCTGTTGACCTCGTTCTCCACGTACAACGGGAGGAGCCTCAGTTCCTGTACCCCTTTGATCTCGATACGTGCACCGCCGGGGATGGAGATGTTAAGATCCTCCCTGATGGTACCTATGCCTCTCTTCACCCTCTTCGTGGCTCTGAGAAGGGTACCGATCCTCAATGCGACCTCCATGCACTCCTCCGGAGTACGGATGTCCGGTCCGGTGGCGACCTCGATCAGCGGTATCCCCAATCTATCCAAACGGTATGTGATCTCGGCATCCGTGGTCTCGACCTTACGGCATGCATCCTCCTCCAGACAGACGGAGAGGATGGAGATCTTCTTGCCGTTGACATCGATCTCACCGTCCGTGGCAACCAATGCGGTCCTCTGGAATCCCGATGTGTTGGAACCGTCCACCACGATCTTCCTCATGAAATGTACCTCATCCACCACACGTGCCTTCATCATCTCCGAGAAGATCAACGTGGTCTCCATCGCATTGGCATTGATGCCGTGAGGTGGTTCCTCATCCAATTCGACGAGACATGATGCGCCATCAACGGATTGGTACCTGTATCCGAGGTTCCTCTGGAACTGGGCCAATGCCGCCCTGTCGATCTCTCCCGTCTCGGATGTCGTGGGCCTCAATCTCCTGTATACGGAACCGTGTCCTTCCTCACAGAGGTGGGATTCGCAGTCACAGAACAGTTTCTTCGTATCCAACTGTTGGTGGATCTCTATCCCGCATATCAACTCGGGCTCTGCCATCAGAACACCCTCCTTTCGCTCATCTCTTTGGCAAGGGGAGTCCTCATGATCTCCCTGACCTGTGACTTATCGTAATTCGCCAACGCCCATGAGAGTTTGACGTATGCCGTCTCGGGCAACATATCGAACACGGATATCACACCCGCAGATATCAGATCCCTTCCCGTGTTGTAGACGTTCATGTTGGTCTGACCGTTGATGCATTGAGATGTCATCACGACGATCGTACCATTCTTCACGGCCCTGTCTATCAACGGGATCATGTTCTCGTTCACGTGTCCCAATCCGGAACCTGCTATGACCACACCCTCACTCTTCATGAAGACATCCTCGAACAATACGGGATCCATCCCGGGATAGTATTGCAACAATACGGTCTTGGGGCACATGGACTCCTTGACGATGGCTTTACCGTCATGTTTCGATGGGAGATCCATGTTCAGCGTGATCTTCCAATCCCTATCGATATTGGCCGCGGGTATGGTGTTGATGCTCTTGAACGCGTCACGCCTCGACGTGTGCATCTTCCTTACCCTGGAACCTATGTGGACAGCGAACGAATCGTCACCGGAGGTGTCATGCATGACCACGTAGACACCCGTCCTACCGGATTTCGTACAGAACTGTGCGCATGCCATCAGGTTCGTGGATGCATCGGATGAAGGCCTATCCGACGACCTCTGTGCCCCGACCAATACGACGGGCTTCGGTACATCCCCGAGCATGAACGATAATGCCGCCGCTGTGTAACCCATGGTATCCGTACCGTGGGGTATTATCACACCGTCCGCACCGTTGTTGATCTCGTCAGCCACAGCCTTGGCCAACTCCTGCCAATGTTCGATATTCATGTTCTCCGAGAATATGGAGAACAATACCTTCGCACGTACGTTGGCGATCTCCCTGATCTCGGGTACGGCATTCACCATGTCCGATGTGGATAATGCGGGATGTACGGCACCCGTCCTGTAATCGACATAGGAGGCGATCGTACCGCCGGTACCGATGAGGACCAGTGTGGGGAGCCCCTTCTTCTCCTCGACCTCCGTATCCTTCTTCTCCCTGACGATCGGTTCTTCCACGATCTCGATACGTGTATCGTCGGTGACCCTCACGCCCACGTTGTATCCGCTCTTCATCTTAAGAACGAGCACATCCGGTGCACTGAAATCGTGATGGGGCATCAATACCCCTGTGTATGTCTTACCGTCCGTCTCCACGGATATCTTATAGCCCTCGGTTATGCCCAGGGATTCCAATCTGTTGATCAACTCGGCTGAATAGGTCATGCTGTTCGGAACTCCCATAGATTCTCCTTATTTATAAGGAAGATTACACACGACGACATAACATGTGGTGGATGGGATGTGGTGCATATACAAGTCGATAAATACTTCACATGTGATGAGTCATTCGAAACATTGACCGATCGCCTTCCGGCGATCGTAAATGGTTTATCTGTCTAATTCGACAATGAGTCGAATTAAACGAAGTACCAGGGAGGCTATTTGCAGGATTTTGTCTCCCTGGTCTTTCTTACAGTCGGCGATTATCTCACCTCCCCTAAGATCACTCAGAGTGTCCATCCACACACAGGGTGCTGTTCACACACATCCTTACCCTGGGTGATTTTAAGATTACCGATACGAAAACAACATCAGAGTCCGCAGTATTATTTATCAAGAATCCACTATCAAGACACGGTCGCGGTTCTTGTTGTGGTAAACTCTAATCGTCGACCACGCATCTCAATTGGGGATGTTTGAACCATCTATCGATGTTCGGATGAATATGCTGTGATGCCACGATGTCTCGTGGCATAGTCAATAAATACTTCACATGTGATGAGTCATCTGAAACGTTGAACCAGCTCCCTTTCGGGAGCTGTAAGGGGTTTTAATCGTTCAATTCGGTAATGAGCCGGATCAAACGGAGTACCAGGGAGGCTATTTGTAGGATTTTGTCTCCCTGGTCCTTCGTAGTCTTGGCGATTATCTCACCTCCTCTATGATTACTCAGAGAGTCCATCCACACACAAGGGCCTGAAGCCCACGTGCGTGGACTTCATCCCTGGCGATTGATAGTTATTCATCCAATGTCAATAAAAGCCGAATGTTACAGTTAGCATGTTACTGTCATTTTCGATTTAACAGACCCCCGTCGGCACCCCGTCCCGAACTCGGAACGTTCATATTATAACCGCTATCTCCATTCGGTAGACCATGCACATGATCACCGACGTCGGAATGGAATTCGACGTTCTCAAGGAGAACAGTAAGACCGCTCACGAGAACTATCATCTGTTGAAGGAGCACAACATATTCTCGGTCGACTTCATGGGTTCCATCGGGGCCGGTAAGACAGCCATGATAATCAAATTGGCAGAGAAGCTCAGAGCCAAGGGATTGAGAGTGGCAGCGATAGCAGGGGATGTCACTGGTGCGGATGACTTCACGAGGATGGAGGTGTCCGGAATTAAGGCCGTCAACTGCAACACGGGAAAGGATTGTCACCTAACGGCCAACATGATCCACAAGAGATTGCACACGATGGATCTGGATGACATAGATGTACTGTTCATCGAGAACGTCGGTAATCTGGTATGTCCCGCGGACTTCCCGTTGGGAACGGATTACAGAGTGGTCGTCATCTCCACCACCGAGGGTGACGACATGGTGAGGAAGCACCCAGATATCTTCATCCACTCCGATATCGCGATACTGAACAAGATCGATATCGCGGATGCCGTGGGTGTCGATCCCGAGGTGATCGTCAAAGATTACGAAAAACTCACCGGCGGTAACAAGCACATATTCAAGACCAGCGTTAAGAAGGATATCGGGTTGGACGAGATCCTGGAAGTCATGGAGCTGTGATACGATGAAGATACTGACTGTCGGTGGAGGCGGACGCGAACATGCCGCCGTGGAAGCGTTGTACAGGTCCGGAGGGGAGATCTACTCCGTGATGAAGAATGCGAATCCCGGGATAATCGCGAGATCGAAGGAACACTTACTATGTGACGAGAAGGATATCGATAGGATCTGCGGATTCGCCAAGAGGAATGATGTCAAATTGGCGTTCATCGGTCCGGAGGCACCGTTGGAAGCGGGCATCGTGGATGCCTTGGAGAAGGAGGGCATCCTGTGTGCGTCACCCACCAAGGCCGCGGCGAGGATAGAGACCTCGAAATCGTTCATGAGGGATCTCGTTGATAGGTATCACATCGAAGGTAACCTCGCATATGCATCCTTCGACAACGCGAAGGATGCCGAGGAATATGTCAGGAATGTGGATCACGAGATAGTCGTGAAACCCGTCGGACTCACCGGTGGGAAAGGTGTGAAGGTCCAGGGAGAGCATCTCCACTCTTTCCAGGACATCATGGATTACATCAACGAGATCTTCGACATGAACATCGGCGGTGCCGGCGTGATACTCGAGGAGAGGGCCGTGGGCGAGGAGTTCACACAGATGGTCTTCTGCGACGGTAAGAACATCAGACCCATGCCGTTGGTGCAGGATCATAAGAGAGCGTACGAAGGGGATGTGGGACCGAACACCGGAGGTATGGGTTCGTACACCGATTCCGATCATCTCCTGCCATTCATCACCGAATCCGAAAGGGAGGAAGCGCTAAGGATCATCCAGGACATCGTCGACGCCATGGCGAAGGAGGGGTGTCCCTATCGCGGTCCGATGTACGGTCAGTTCATGCTGACGGTCAACGGTCCGAAGATCATCGAGATCAATGCTAGATTCGGTGATCCGGAGGCTATGAATGTGCTCACGCTCCTAAAGAGCGATTTCGTCGATATCTGTTACAGGATGGCGACGGGTACCCTCACGGAGGATGTGGAGTTCTCGGATGAGGCGACCGTCTGCAAATATGTCGTACCCGAAGGATACGGTGTGAAATCCGTCTCCGGCAAGGAGATATCCGTGGACATCGAGAACATCGAGAGATGCGGAGCGAGGGCATACTTCGCCAATGTGGATCAGAAGGACGGCAGACTCCTTACGGGAACATCCAGGTCCGTAGGCATCGTCGGTATAGCGAGGACGATGGAAGAAGCGGAATCCAACTGCGAGAATGCTCTGAGATATGTGAAGTGCGACCACATCTTCGTACGTCATGACATCGGCACCAGGGCCTTGGTCCAGAGAAGGGTGGACCACATGAAAGAACTCCGTGGACTATGAGAAGAGTCGCCATCAAGATAGCTTACATGGGAGCGGGATTCTGTGGCTCCCAATATCAACCCGGTCTCAGGACCGTCGTAGGGGATGTGATCTCCGATCTCATCATGGTCCATCCGAAGAGGGATATGGAATGGTTCGACATCAAACCCTCCAGCAGGACGGATGCAGGTGTCAACGCGTTGGATAACGTCATCGCCATCAACACGGATTTCGATGACAACATAATATTACTGAGAGCGTTGAATTCCGTCTCCAAGAGCATATTCTATCGCGGTATCACCGACGTTGGTGAGGATTTCAACCCGCGCTTCGCCAACAGCAGGGTGTACAGGTACGTATTACCATCCGATGATCTCGACATCGAACTAGCGAAGGAATGCGCAGGATTGTTCGTAGGGGAACATGATTTCATCAGATTCTGTAAGGTCTATGAGGATAAGCCCACGGTCACCACCATGGATTCCATAGAGATCATAGAAAGAACGGGATATCTCGAACTCATATTCCGTTCGCAGTACTTCCTTTGGAACATGATCAGGAAGATCTCCGCTGCCATAGATTCCGTAGCTAAGGGTAAACGCTCATTGGACGATGTGCGCAGAGCATTGTACGGAGAGGATGTACAGTTCGGTATGGCGAGACCGGAGGCACTGACATTGATGGAGGTGAATTACGACGGTCTGTCATTCACATTCCCCGAGAAGGATGCGTACCGTGAACGTGTGGATGAGGAACTGTTCCTTACCATCGTCAAGAATGCTTTCCTCTCATCGTTATAGGTCCGACACGATTGCAACATTTATCATTCCACTGCCCGATACGTAGAACATGAAAGGGCTGACCGAGAACATAGAGTCGATCAACAAGAAGATGTCAGCGATAGAGATCAAACGCGAATCCGCCATCGTGATGTCGCGTTCGGTCATCAGAAGGACCAAGAACATGATCCATGCCATCCACCAGGGCGAGGAGTTCATGTCCATACAGGGTGAGTTGAAGGCATCCGTGAGGGACATGGTGTCCAAGCTCAGGGATGAACCTTCAGTATTGTACTCGATAGTCGTGGAGGACGCCATGATGGAATATTCCGAGGCGTTGATACTATCTGCCATAGTGAGGAAGAAGGACATCCCGTCATTCGAATCCCTGAAGGTCACGCCGCAGGCATGGATGCTCGGACTCGCCGATGTGATCGGTGAGTTGAGGAGGATCATCCTCACCAATCTGATGAAGGGCGACATGACCAAGGCATCGTATTATTTCGATATCATGGAGGAGATCGGTAACGAGGTCATGAGCTTCGACGTCCCCGATGCGATAGTGCCGATAAGACGGAAACAGGATATCGCAAGAGGCATCCTCGAGAGGACACGTTCGGACATGACGAATGCTACGATAATGTCCTCGCTCGACAAATTGAAAGAGAAGGATTGAAAAAACTTAGAAGAGGGGTCTCCCCCTCGTTTTCAGCGCCTTGACTTGGGCTTACCGGTGTTGACCACAGGTTTACGGAAGATCCAGATCATCACAGCCACCATGATCACGATGACGATCACGAGGAAGACAGTGATGAACGTGTAATCGTTGTCCGAGCTGTACACGGTCTTCCACTCGTCGAGACCGGAGACCAGGCTCTTCGATGAATCACTGTTCGATGTGATGCAGAACTGGAAGTCGGATACGTTCTTGACGATGTATTCACACGTCACGTCCTTGCTCTTTCCCGCCTCTACATCCACGATCTGCTCACTGTTCTCGACCTTCACGGACTCTCCGTCCTCCTTCACGAGGAAGTAGATGTACAGACTGATGGTGTTGGAACTGTCGTTCGTGATCGTAGCCTTCAGAGTGATCGCTTTCACGGCCTTGATATCGATCGAGTCCGTGAAGACCGACTTACTGTCGGAGTCGAGGTACTCGATCTGATAGGTGTAGGTACCATCCGTGCTCGGCAGTGTGATGTCGACGGTCGCTGAGTAGGAGCTCTCTCCACTGAGTGTTCCCGTCTTCTTATCCGTCTCCGAACCATCGACCATCCTGTAGATCTTGTAATCATACGCGGACTCACCGTTCAAGGTGAAGGTGATGGTCGTGCCGACCTTTCCGAAGTCGGCACTTGCACTGACCGTGTTCCCTGTTGCATCTGCGTCGGAGTTATCTCCGACGAAGCAGAAGCATGTCGCTCCGGCCAGGACGACCATCGCGATTATTGCGAATGAGCTTAGTTTTTGCGTGTGAACACCCCCCTTCTGATTCCGAGCCAGATGATGAGGATGAGCATCACCAGGATCGCTGCGAGCAATATCCACACATATGCAGGCATGGATGATTTCTCATTGATGAGTCCCCTTCCATCCGCAGAGATGGTCGCCGAAGCGACTGCGTCGGAGTGGTTGGATATGACCTTGACGGTCGTACCCGATACGGTCACACCGGATTCCTCATCTGTCGTGACCTTGTAGTCACCGTCGAAGACGATCTCCGTGTTGACCTTCATGGTCTTGATCTCACTGGATTCACCGTTGATCAGTGTCACTTTGACGTAGACCGTGAGTGTGGCGTAACCATCGGCCTCCATCGTCACCGCGACACCTTTTCCGGTATCGTCGACGGCTGCGACGACCTTGTCGCCGTAGAGGTATGTGACCACGTATTTGCTCAGATCGAACGTATCCGCGATCGTGATGGTGAATGACTTCCTGAAGTTGTCACCGTTGACGATGTCTATGGAGTACATGTACTCGGCCTCGTTGACCTTGTCGCTTCCATAGTTGACCTTCGTGGTGTCATCTCCGGGTGTGGTCTTCTGCCAGTTCTCCTCTGTGAAGACACCGACGCAGATCTCCTCGTCGTTCAGGTCCTTCAGTATCACCGAGAGGTTCTCGGAGCATGATGCGACCTTGTCGACCTTGATCATTCCCTCACCGTAGACCGTGGTCGTTCCGTTGATGGATGTGATCTGCTGTGTCATCGCCTCATCAGAGTAGAATGTCACGTTGAACCAATCGCTTCCACCACTGAGGAGGTACGTGTTGTTGTCTCCCTCTGCGATGGTGATCGTTGCCTTGAATGTTATCTTGGCCCTCTGGGTCGTCTCGGAGATCGCGTCCATCTTGGTGATGTCGAGTTTCATCGTGACGTCCTTGCTCTCGGCCAGGACATCTCCTCCGATGACCGCCATGTTGAATACGTTGTCCCCTGCCTCGAATGTCTTGGTGACAGTGCAGTTGTAGACGTGATCGTCCTTGGTGACATCGACTGCGATCGTGTGCTCGCCTGCGGGTATGACCACATCATACCTTCCGGATTTCACTTCGAACTCGTAGAGATCGTTCGAATCGAACTTGATCGTTCCATCTCCGCCGATTCCGACGTATCCTTTGACATTGGCCGCGTTCTCGAGTTCCACAGCGACAGATGCCGCGGATTCATCGTTGACCGCATAGTATGCGACCTTCTTCTTGTCGGCATCCGTGATCTTCACGAGATACTTGTCTCCTTTCTCGAAGTAATACAGTGCCTTTCCATCTGCCTGTGAGTCCTTGTGATACTGGCCGTCATCGTCGGCTGTGACCGTTATGACATCCTTCGAATCCACGCCCGTGAATGTCACGGCCTTGTATTCGACAGCACTGACCTCCATGTTGTACGAGTTCGTGGGCAGGATGTAGACGTTACCGCTGAAGTAGTATCCTGTCGTGTAATCCACTGCCACGGAGAATGATGTGGACTTGTAATCGAATTCGAGCGATTTGCCCGCCTCGATCTCCTTTCCTTCCACCTTTATGGTGAACTCATTCTTGTTGACGATGGTGATCTTATTGACCTTCGTGGTGAAGTCACCGGATTCGTCAGCTCCGAGGGATTTCTGATAGACCTTCTTGCTGCTGTCCTCGGGGTCCTCGAAGTAGAACGGTCCATCCTCATCAAGGATCGCCGTGATCGTGAACTTCGCATCCGAGGGGATGACGTACGAGTACTTTCCGCTCGCATCCGTGGATGTGTAGACCGTGCTCTGTTTGTCATCGATCGTGAGATCGATCTTGATCGTCGCATACTGCAACTTGTAGCTCGACGAGTACCAGTAGACGTATCCGGAGATTGTCTTACCCGAATCCACGGTGAGATCCTGTGTCGTTGCTCCAGTGACCTGTACGGAGCTCATCGATACCTTCGAATCGCTCTTGGCGTACACGGCGTAGGTTCCGGCAGGCAGGATCGCCTTGTAACCGTTGTCCGAATCCGCATTGACGACGATCATCTTTCCATCGGTCGCGATGAATGTGACCGTTCCCGTCACGCCGGAATCACCGGATTTGAGCTTACCCGATACGACATATCCATCCACTGCGGTGAGTTTGACGTTGGATCCGCTGGTGAGTGCCCAGTAGACCTTCGCACCCTCTCCGATCTTATCGACGGAGTAGATGGTGTATGATGCCTCGCCCGCAAGTCCCACAGGGAGCTTCGCGACACCGTCGGTGTATGAACCGACGTATGAGTTACCGTAGACGAATCCGGAGTCCGAACCTTCTACCGTGATATCGTTGGTCGTGACCACCGAGAATGAACCGGTCTTGTCCTTGCTCTTCTCGACCTCCAACACGGTGCTGTCGATCGTTGTGTATCCGGAGGTGTACACCTGATAAGTGTAGCTGCCTGCGGATGCATAGAATGTCGCGACACCGCTGTCGTTGGTCGTTCCTTTGAACACGGTCGTACCGGATTTGATTCCGACGGAGACGTTCTTCACAAGGTTTCCGCCCTCGTCCTTGATGGTGAGGGTGATCTTCGACTTGTCGAGATCGATGCTGAGACCGTCGTTGGCTCCGATCGCTGTTGTGTATGATTTCGAACCGTACGTGATCTTTCCGTCGACGGATTTGATCGTGATGGTGTACGTATCGGGAACGATATCTGAGAAGCTGAATGCGTTCAGCTCTCCCTTCTCGTTCAATGTGACGATCGCGTTGTATGCCTTACCGCTCGCGGTTCCGATCATCTCGATGAGATATCCGTCCACGTTGACGTTCTCGGTGACGATCGTACCTGTGAGCGATGTCTTGTCGGTCACGGTGATGTCGGCCGTCGTCTGACCTGTGTAGTCGACGGACCTGATCTGTGTACCGCCTGTCACATTCTTCGAACCTACTGAGAAGACGATCTTCGCACCACTGTTCGCATCGAACATCTGTGTGGGGAGGACGATCGTGTACTCTCCGTTGGAGTCCGTGAATGTGGTGTAACGCTGTACTCCCTCGGAATCGATGGCCGCGACACGGACACCGGCGACCTTCTCGCCGGAGATGGTGACGGATCCGCTGATGGTCTTGGAGTTGGATGAGATGTACTTCAACATCACAGGGTATCCTGCGAGATAGTTGATCAGTCCGCCATCCTTCTCCTGGAGTGCGATTGCCTCTGTGTAGAGCATCTTCTCCCAGTCACCGCTACCGTCATCCTTGGGGTTGTAGCTGACATAGTATGTGTTGTAATCCACCTCGAAGTTCGCGAGACCGTATCCGGGCACCGCTTTGTATGTTCCATCCGAAGCCGACAATGCGGATATGTATGAGATGGAAGCGAACGAACCGGTGAATCCTGCCTCTTCGGGTGACATACCGATGTATGCCCTCCAGAGGAAGGTGTTGGTCAGGCTCTCGGTGAAGTCGTACACCGCATAGCTCGTGAAGAGCGAACCTGCGGAGTAGAACTGAGGTACGGACACATAGCTGTAGTTGGTGTTGGTGATGACCTTGTACGCATAACCGTTGAGCATCGCCAACTCGATGAATGTGGTCTCGCTACCGTATGAGATGCCTACGAGGTCCCCCGATGCCATGATCTATGCTATGTCCTTACCGCGCCGCTGTGAGAGTGCGTCATACATCTCGGAGATCTCGTATGTCGCGGTGTTGTTCTTGAGGTATGCTACCGCGGAGAGGTAGGATACGTTCTCATCGGAGATGTCGGATGAGACGATTCCGTACTTGTCGGTGTTCGTCACGACATCCTCCCTGTAGTCCGAGGGATTCTCTATGATCTTCTTGATCTCGCTGTAGTTGTCGCCGAGGATCGTCTTACAATCATCGACACCGACGTACGTCACGAGATAGTATAGCATAGCGGCGACCGTCGAACCGTCCGAACCGTTGGACAACAATATGTTGGCCATGGCCGATGTTCCGTTACCTCTGTTATCAGTGACGACATTGAAGTTACCGAATGTCGCCGCATCCGCGGAGTAGTCCAACCATGTGACGAGCGCACCCTTGTTCTCCACATCCTTGTAGTAGGAGAAGAAATCGTTGTATGCGTAATCGCCCTTGGACTTGATGAAATAGTTGACCGATCCCTGGTAAGCGGGGTTGGATGAATCGTTGTTCGATACACCCGCATCCAACGCATACATGCAGTTGGGGAGGAGTATGAGCACGACGGCACCGACCACTGCGAGGAACGGTACGGGTTTGAGGATCTTCTTCCACACAGTCTTGAATTCCGCATTCCTGATCGCTGCCCAATAGCCCTTGAAATCGATCCTCGAGCACAACCAGATGATGACGGCGGCGAAACCGACACCGTATGTGCATGAGAACACTGCGGCATTGTCCTTCGATGTGATCGCGGTGATCATACCGACGATCATCCATACGAGGATGGCGACGAATGTACGTGATTCGACATTCTTCGGGAGGATGTAGATCCTGTAGAGGACCATACAGAGACCGAACCACATCGTGACGAAACCGAAGTATGTCGCGACCGTGGAGAATCCGAGTGTGGTCGAGATGAGTGAGGCGTATGTTCCCACGTATCCGCTGATGCCTCCGACGATATCACCGTAGACACCGGGTGCGAGGACCGCCAACAATGCGAAGACTACGATCGCACCGACCACGAACGCAGGTATCGTGATGGTCCAGGGTACGTTCTTCAATGCCGCAAAGAGGACACAGACGACGACGCTGATGATGACCATCAGGAGCGTTCCGAGGTATACGGATGCGAAGAGTCCGTTGATCGCGTAGAATACCGTGGCGACCAATGCACCGACGAGAACGGGTACGGAATAGTAGATCGCCGTAGGCATGAGTTCCCTTCCCCTGAAGCGACCGAGGACAAGCTCGACCACCATGATCAGGATCAACACGACATACAATGAACGTGCTCCGATCCATGAGAAGGAGATGATCGCAGAGAAGACGGTGGTGAGCACCATGTACTTGGTCGTGGATTCACCGGCATCCATGGCCTTGATCCCTTTGAAGAGGAAGTAGAACATGAACAGGGTGAAGAACATGACGAAACCGATCTCGGTCCCGTTGGAGAACACCGTCTGTGAGATTGCGACAGGGCACAAGGCGACGAACACCGCCGTGAGGTAACCTGCGATCCTGCTTCCGAGGATCTCTTTACCAAGGAGGTATGCAGGTATGATGGCGAGTGTTCCGAATATCACTGCGCCCCATGCTAGAGAAGCGCCCGCTGCTGCGGTTGCATTCAGTCCACATGCATTCAGGATGAATGCGAATGCACCCAGGATGAGATCCATGAGCGGAGGGTTCGCATCAGCTGAACCGAACGGATAGAACAGAGCACCGTCGAGGCCGAAGATGGCTCCGCTGGTGAGCATGTTGGTTATTCTGTGCAGATGTTCTGAAGCACTCGTTCCGCCCGACAATGCATAGTCGTTACCGATGCATAGCCCTGCAGCGTCAATGAACCTGATCAGGAATGCGATCAGTAGTATGGCGCCGATGGCAACGATGTGCTGGTTCTTCTTGAACCAATTGCCGCCCTCATTCTTGGGTGCGGCCACACTCTCAGTCTCCTGAGAGTCACTCGTTTTTTTGCCGATTTTTAGCATTCTATATTCTCCGCTATGTGGAATAGGGCGACGATTGACTATTTTATATAATAGGTTTGCGACGTGCGCGAGAATATATTATAAAATAAAAGAAAAGGGAAGGGTGAGCCAGTCATCAGAGGATGGCTTTGATCTCCTTGTGTATGCTCTCGGCCACCGCCCTCGGGTCATCGGCCTTGTAGATCGCACGTCCCACTATGACGTAATCGGCTCCCGCCTTGATCGCGGACGAGGCGGAACCTCCCTGTGCGCCGACTCCGGGCGAGAGGATCTTCCTGTCACCGACTATCTCCCTGATCGCGGCTATGCGCTCGGGACGTGTAGCAGGTGCTATGAATCCCGCCACGTTGCATCTGACGCCCATCTTGGCCATCTCCTCCGCGTGGAGAGCAGTGAACGTCTTCCCGCCGGGGTGGCTCATCTCCGTCACTGCATATATCTCGGCATCGCCTGCGGCCTTGACCGCCTCTTGGAGGGAATCTTCCCCGGGGAATGCGTGTACGATGACCGCCGATGCCCCTCTCTTGACGGAGTTGCTAACGATGAGGGAAACGGTGTTCGGTATGTCCGCGACCTTGAAATCGCATATGACGTCGGTAATCTCAGACAGCTTCGTGATCATCTCGGGGCCTTCGGTCAATACCAACGGCCAGTTGATCTTGACGGCATCGATGTGATCCGCCACGAGATCCACCACGGAGAGTGCCTTGTTACCATCAGTCTCATCCAGAGCCAACACGATCCTGCTGTCCTTCTTCATACGATCACTCGGATATCGTGCACACGTTATTAAAATCCGATACCTATGCGGAGGACATGGACATCGAGTGGCAGGGATGTGGGTCCGCATGCAACGGGACATTGGCTAAGGGATGCGAACACTGCATCAACGGCAGCAAGATGGTATTGTTCATCACCGGAAGATGCAACACGGGATGTTTCTACTGCCCCGTATCCTTCGAGAAGAAGGGGAAGGATGTCATATATGCCAACGAGAGGAAGGTATCCGACAGATCTGAGATAATCGAGGAGGCAGAATCCATGGATGCGACCGGCACCGGTATCACCGGCGGCGATCCTCTGTTGTGTATGGATCGTACGGTCAATGCCATAAGGATGCTCAAGGAACATTTCGGAAAGGAGCATCACATCCACCTCTACACCTCGACCATGGATGTCGAGAAGGTCTCGAGACTCATAGAAGCGGGTCTCGACGAGATACGTTTCCACCCCAATCTCAGGGATTGGGAGAACATGGATCGCACCGAACTATCCGAGATCGCCAAGATGGATATCGATGTGGGGATAGAGGTGCCAGCACTACCGGAACATGCCATCGAGCTGTCATCGCTCATATCCTACGCAAGCTCAATCGGAGTGAAGTTCGTCAATCTCAACGAGTTGGAATACTCCGAGAGCAATTGGGATATGATGGAGGAGATGGGGTACGATCTGAAGGATGAGACGTCATCGGCCATCCTGGGTTCCGAACAGGTCGCGATGATCATGATCGAGAGGCACCCCGAGATATCGATCCATTTCTGTTCCTCATCCTTCAAGGATGGTGTCCAATTACGCAACAGGCTCATCAGACGCGCCAATCACATCGCCAGGGAATACGATCTTGTGACCGAGGACGGGACGATATTGAAGGGATTGATCTACGCCGACGACCTCGACGCCGCATGCACGTTCATGAAAGAGGAATACGATGTGCCAGATGAATTGATCTTCGCAGATGTGGAAAGGAAAAGGATCGAGATAGCATCATGGATCGTCGATGAATTGGCCGACGAACTCCCGTTCAAATGCTACATCATAGAGGAATACCCCACCGCCGACAGACTCGAGGTGGAACGTATCCCGCTGAATTGAATAAAAATAAGGATTATTGGTAAGAGGTTTCAATTCCCTGACCGTGGGGATGATCGATCAGTCAACGCTGATGCTCTGGATCTCGTGGTGTCTGTTGACGATATCCCTTGCGATACGGAGGTTCTTTCCTGCCTTTCCGATCGCTCTGCCTTTGAGCTTGGGATCCACTGTGACCGTTGCATGCGTGATGTTCCCACGCTGCTCGATCTCGACCTTCTGGGGATCATATATGTGGAACACGTTCTTCACGAACTGTGCGGGGTCGTCCGAATATTCGACGACCTGTATGTTCTTGCCGGTCAGATCCTTGAGCTTGATCACATGCTCACCTTTCTTTCCGACGGCGGTGTTCCCCTGTCCTTTCTCCACGACGTAGACGAGCTTGTCCTCGGTCTCCATACAATCGATGACGTTCGTCTTCGTCACGGACTCAAATAACGAGATGTATCTGAGTGTGTCCTCGGTAAGTACGATATCGGCTGACATGTTCTCACAGCGTTAAGATGTTGGAAGTACCTTTGTCGATGACCGCAAGAGCGGATACCGAGAATGGTTTACCACAGAGGGCTCCCAACTCCATGTTGTTACCCTCGTAAACGTGGACCTTCACTCCTACATCCGCTGCTGTCAGCATCTCGCTGGGGCAGTTCTTGGATACGATGATCATCTGTGCCTTACCGGCCTTCACTGCTTTCTCTGTCTGGTCTACTCCGAACGCAACATCTCCTGTTGTGATCGCAGCCTTCAATGCTTTGCTTATGTCTATCATTGTTCATCCCCCATGTTGGGTGTATCGTTAACTGGTTTGACCTGTCTCTCGCCCTTCTTGGGTGTGTAGACCAGGTTGACGGCTCCGGTACCGAGTGTGACCGGCTGACCGACTATGATGTTCTCCGCCACTCCTTCGAGGTGATCGACCTCTCCGTTCATGGCCGCACGCATCAGATGAGGCGTGGTGATCTCGAATGCCGCTCTGGCAAGTACACTCGATTTCCTTCCGGAGATTCCGTGCCTACCGATGGCCTTGACGCAACCGTCGTTGGTCATCATATCTGCGACGAGCATGATGTGCCTGATGTCGACGGTACCTGCCGCCGACAGCGTATCGCGGGCCTCGTTGATGAGCGAGTTCCTGGCCGCCTCGATACCGAGAACGTCTGCGACCTCCAGGATACTGTTGGTCATGACCTTCTCCTTATCGACACCATCCACCTTCATGACCTCTTTGAGGTTGGAACCCTCTGTCACGAGGAAGTAGTGGCCGGTGGTCTTGTCCTTGTCTATGATCGCTCTGATGATGCCGTCGATACCTTTGATCTTGGCCTGTTTGGTGCTGTCATAGATCTGTTGGAGCTTCTTGTATGACGATTCGTCGGATTTGATGATGAGATCGAATCCCTCGACCGTGATCAATCCGCGGAGCACCTTGATCTTGTTCAGCCTGTCGTATATGTCATCGATCGTGACACCACGGTCATCCATCTTGCGTGGATCGGGGCTGATGATCAGTCTCATGTTGTTGATATCGGTCTTGATATCCGCTACGTTGTTCAATGTCGTGATCTCGATGTTGTACGAGACATGCTTGGCGACGTTCTCGTCCTCCGCTGCCAATCCCGTGAGCGGGATCCTCATGGACGGTGTACTGGGTACGCGCCTGGCATCCACGATCTCGATGAGCCTCGGAAGACCGGTCGTGACGTTCACGTTCGCGACTCCCGCATAGTGGAAGGTACGCATGTTCATCTGTGTACCCGGCTCACCTATGGAATGGGCTGCCATGATACCCACGGACTCGTTCGGATCCATGCGACGCCTCTCGTAGAGCGTGCTCGCCTCCCTGAGGACCTTGTCTATCTCCTCATCGGAGAGGTCGCTGCCCTCCACACGTGTCGCTATGTCCACGACGACCTTGAGCGGAAGCGAGATACCATCGTTCTCGCACATCGCGAGGAGCCTGTCCTCCGTCTCGCTGTTCTGACGGGACTTGTGAACGGGATCCATGTGGACCTCCTCCGGCATCTCCTCAGCCGATGCTTTGGATCTCGTGGATGTGGTCCTGGTGCGTCTGCCGACCTTCGTGATCACGTCCGCCGCTTCAGCCTCATCGATACCGAGCGATACCAATTCCGAGACCCCTGCTTCCACGATCGCCTTCAAGGTGTTGTATTTCACGAGGAGTTTCGTTGCGGTCTCCTCGCTTATGTCCCTTGCCAACAATGCGTTTAATGTATCTTTCTTAGCCATTTCACTCACCGTCGCCGCCGTAATCGTTGTCTCCGAAGTCCTCGTCCATGTTCTCATCGTCCTCGGACTCGTATTCCATCTCGTCCTTCTCGCGTGAACCGTAGCTCTCGCCGTTATCCTTCATCTCGAGTTTGAGGAACGGTCTAGCCCTCTCCTCACCGAGTGCCTCGATGAACAGATCGTCGTAATCGATGACCTTGCCACCTACGGCCCTTGCGGGATCGGTCCCGTCCTCACCGTATTTGAACTGGATGATCGTACCCACCGTGTTCCTGACGGAACCGTCGGATGTGAGTTTCAGATCCTCCAACGCGGAGATGAGCCTCCTCTGCATGTATCCCGACCTGGATGTACGGACGGCCGTATCGACCAATCCTTCCCTTCCTCCCATCGCGTGGAAGAAGAACTCCGTGGGTCTGAGACCCGATTTGTATGAGTTGGATACGAAACCTCTCGCAAACGCTCCGAGATCCCCTTTCTTGAAGTGGGGCAGTGTCCTGTCCTGGTATCCTCTTGCGAGCCTGTCTCCACGAACGGTCTGCTGACCGACACAACCCGCCATCTGAGACAGGTTGAGCATGGAACCACGGGCACCCGACTTGGCCATGATGACCGCGGGGTTCTGCATGTTGATGTTACCGTCCTTGGTACCTGCGACACGTCCCGCTTCGGTACGTGCCTCCTCGAGCTTCGCCTTGACCTTGACCTCCAACGTCTCCCTGAGGGAACGTCCGGGGTCCTGGTGAAGTGTTCCATCTCTATATGATTGGACGTACTCATCCACAGCATCGATACATTCCTGGTTGAAGTTCTCGATCTCGAGCCTCGACTCCTCGGAGATATCCTCGTCATCGATACCGGTACTGAATCCGTGGTTCATGATCGAACCGAGTGCCACCCTCGTGACCTCGTTGATGAACTTGCATGCCCTGTCCGCTCCGTAGTCACGGGCGATACGGTCGAGGATCTTTCCCTTGCTGTTACCGATACCCGCCTCATCGACGGTACCGCATACGAGCTCTCCGTTACTGATCTTCACGAATGCATCGTATTCGCAGTTCTCCTTCTTACACTCGGGACATCCGCGGCAGATCTTCGCCTTGTACTGGATGTTAAGGTCCTTGGGCAATATGATCGAGAAGAGCTGCCTTCCGGTCCAGAACTCCTTCCCGTCCTCGTCCTTATTGGGTTCGGGGATCTCGACATCATCCAACTTCATGATGATGTTCATGGCCTGGAACCTGTCGAACCTGGGGTTGTTGTTGGTAAGGAAATAAGCTCCCGTGATGTGATCGTGGATGGCACCGATGATCGGTCCGCCGTACCTGGGTGACAGAATGTTCTCCTGTACTTGCATCAAGATACGTGCCTCCGCACGTGCCTCCTCGCTCTGCAGTACGTGGAGGTTCATCTCGTCACCGTCGAAATCGGCATTGTACGGGGGACAGACACAGAGGTTGAACCTGAATGTGCGTCCTTCCATCACCTTGACACGGTGGGCCATCATGGACATCCTGTGAAGTGAAGGCTGCCTGTTGAACAGCACCACATCACCATCGATCAGCTGTCTCTCGACTGTATAATCGATACCGAGGTTCTCTGCGGCCTCGATCGAGTTACGGTCGTTCACCCTGATCCTCCTGCCGTCGGACCTGGTGACGTAGTTGACACCGGGTACGTACTTCCACTTGATGTTGTCGAGTAACTCCTTATCGGCCTTGGTCTCGAATGATGAGAGCCTGTAGACGAATCTGTTCTCCTCGTCGCGGCTGCAGAGGTTGTCGTAATCGAACTCCAACTCCTTCTCCGCGATGTTCTCCTCCCACTCCTCGAAGATGGATTTGATACCTCTCTTCTTGATGAGATCGTTCTTCTCGGTGATCTTGATGGGTGCGACACCTCTCCTGACCAGTGCCCTGACCTCGGCCATGTTCTCGCCGTAGATACGGACCGGTACGGTAAGTTCCCTCGCTGCGGGGATCGGTACTCCGACATCGTTGATCGAGAGCAACGGATCGGGTGAGATGACCGTACGTGCCGAGAAGTTCACACGCTTACCGGAAAGGTTGGATCTGAAACGACCCTCCTTACCCTTGAGCCTCTGTGTGAGCGTCTTCAACGGACGTCCGGACCTGTGCCTTGCCGGGGGTATACCGGATGTCTGATTATCGAAATAGGTGGTGACGTGGTATTGGAGCAACTCCCACAGATCGTCTATGATCAGCTGGGGTGCACCCGCATCACGGTTCTCTCTGAGCCTCTGGTTGATCCTGAGGACATCCACCAATTTGTGCGTAAGATCATCCTCGGATCTGTCACCCGAATCGAGTGTGATCGATGGTCTTACCGTCACAGGCGGTACCGCCAAAGCCGTGAGCACCATCCATTCAGGTCTGCATGTCTCCGGATCCATACCGAGTGTGATGAGATCCTCATCCGGGATCCTCTCGAGCCTCTCACGCACATCCTCGGGTGTGAGCTTGTGGTTCTCGGGACCCTCGCGGAATGTGGTGGGCTTGTCCAACTTTATCTTGAGCTGTTCCGCACCGCAGTAGGGACAGATGTCCCTGGACGCATCCTTGACGGTGCCCTTGGAGAAGTTCTTGATATCGGCTGTGTCTCCACCGAGCTCCTCCATCTGCTCCATCCTGCTCCTGGTCTGCTCCACCTGGTCGGGTGTGAGCATGAGCCTTCCGCACTTCCTGCATGTCGATTCCAGGAGTTGCTTGATATCCTTGATGAAACCAACGTGGATGACCGGCCTCGCCAACTCGATATGACCGAAGTGACCGGGGCATTCGCTCGATTTGCAACCGCATGTCTTACATGAGAGACCGGGTTCGATGACACCCATGTGGAGGTCCATCAGACCCATCTCGATGGGGAATCCCTCATCGTCGTACGTATCTGCGGTGAGGACCTTGGTCGCGGACATCCTTCTGATCTCATCGGGTGAGACGCAGGAGAATTTGATCGATCCGATCCTCTTTGAAATTCCGTGCATCGTGTTCATCTTAAATCCTCCAGCTGAAGTCTCATAGCGACACCGAGCGACAGGAGCTCATCCATGAGGAGCTTGAACGCGTACGATGTCTGTACGAGGTAGATGTTGGTGTTCTCCTTACATACGGGACAGTAGAGCGAACCGCGCTTGTCCATGATTGCGATGTGACCGCACTTGGGGTTACCGCAGACGTATTGTTGCGTACCATCCGATTCGTCGAGGAGACGGTCCTTGATGACCATGGCTGCACCGTGACCGATGAGACAGTCACGCTCCATCTCTCCGAACCTGAGACCTCCCTGCCTGGAACGTCCCTCGGTAGGCTGACGTGTGAGTATCTGCACGGGTCCTCTGGACCTGAAGTGCATCTTACCGCTGACCATGTGGTGCAGCTTCTCGTAGAAGATCACTCCGGTGTACACATCCATCTGGATCTTGCGTCCGGTCCTTCCGTCGTACATGACCTCCTTACCGGTGTGCTTGAATCCGTTCCTGACGAGACCGTCACGGATCGAATCCTCCCTCTCTCCGGAGAAGACGGTACCATCGATGGTACGTCCCTCCATGGCACCGACCTTACCGCCGATCATCTCGAGGACGTGGGCGATGGTCATACGTGACGGGATACCGTGGGGGTTGACGACGAGATCGGGTGTGATACCATCGGCCGTGAACGGCATGTCCTGCTGACTGACGAGCCTTCCGACGACTCCCTTCTGTCCGTGCCTCGAACAGAACTTGTCACCGAGCTCGGGGATCCTCTGATCCCTCACCTTCACACGTACGAGCCTCGAACCGTTCTCCGATTCCGTGACCATGACCGAATCGACGTATCCGAGCTCTCCGGGCCTGACGGTGACGGATGTCTCCCTCCTCTTCTGAGGTGTGAGGAAATCCGTACCCTCCTCGTGGAACCTGGGGGGTGATGTCTTACCGATGAGGACATCCGCACCCTTGATCTCCGATTCGGGAGAGATGAGACCGTCCTCACCGAGCGAGGCGTATGCGAGATCGGTACGTGCACCCATGACGTCGGGCGAGGGGATCTCGAAGTGGTCCTCCTCTCCTCCGGGGTAACGGCGCTCCTCCGCACGGTACGTCCTCATGAACGTGGACCTACCGAGCCCTCTCTGGACGGATGACCTGTTCATAACAAGTGCATCCTCTATGTTGTATCCGTGATACGAAAGGACGGCGATACAGAAGTTCTGTCCTGCCGGCCTGTGGTTGTATCCCATGAACTCCATGGTCTGTGTCTGCACCATGGGCCTCTGCGGGTAGTGGAGGAGGTGTCCGCGGGTATCGGGTCTGATACGGTAGTTGGCCGCGGGTACTCCCAATGCCTGCTTCGCCATCGCGGCACCGAGCGTCACACGGGGTGATGAGTTGTGCTCGGGGTACGGGACGAGACCTGCAGCGACACCGAGGATGACCATCGGGTCGATCTCCATGTGCGTGTGGTCCTTGTTGAGCGTGCAGGGTACGTTGAATTCCTCGTTGCAGTGGCAGCATTTCAGGGATACATCGCCCTCCTTACCGGGGTTCATCCAATCGACGTCTGTAGGTGAAAGTGCGGCGTCGCAGATCGGACATCTCCTGGGTACACTGTAGGCATCGACCGCCACATAGGCATCCTCCTCTTCCTCGGCATCGATCCATTCCATGATCCCCTCTCTGAAGAGATCCTCCCATTTGATCTTGTGATCCTTGATGCCTTCGAGGTGCTTCCTGGTGATGACGGTCCTTCCATCCTTGACGACGAGGAGGGGTCTTCTGAGACGTCCCTCATCGCAGTTGATGTAGACCTCGTTCATGCTCTCGTTGAAGTGTATATTGATCTCATCGGAGAGGATACCGCATCTCCTCCTCTCGCGTATCTCCGCCACGAGTCTCTGGGGCTCGCTGTGGCTTCCCACGAGGTCACCGTTCACGTAGATACGTGCACCCTGCTGACCCACGGGTGCGGATCCCAGATCCCTGAGCATCCACTTGGCGTCGGCGTCGGGGAATCCTTTCGAGACGTTGATGATCAATGCGGCGTTCTTCACCAGACCGCAGTTCTGACCCTCGGGTGTCTCCGAAGGACAGAGTCTTCCCCACTGTGTGGGATGAAGGTCACGGGCCTCGAAGTGAGGCTGACTCCTCGTGAGCGAGGATGTGATCCTCCTGAGGTGTGACATCGCCGACATGTTGGATGTCCTGTCGAGGAGCTGCGATACACCTGCGCGTCCTCCGACCCAGTTACCCGTGGCGAGTGCGTGCAGGAGCTTGTGCGTAAGGAGATCGGGACGGATTGATGATGAAATCCTGAGCTCATCCCTCTTCCTTCCCCAGTTCCTCTCGAGCTGGTATTTCAGATCCTTCATGAGGCTGCTGAAGCTCGTCCTGAAGAGATCCTCCATGAGATCTCCCGAGAGCTTGAGCCTCTTGTTGGCGTAGTGGTCCTTGTCGTCCTCCTTCCTGATACCGAGGGAGAGCTCGAGGACCGAGCGTGCGATACGTCCGAGGAAGATCGCTTTCTTCAGACGGTCCTCCTCCGAGTCACCGAGGTGGGGCAACAACGAACGGTCGAGGATGCTCTCGACCTTCTTGGTCCTGTATTCCTTGGCCTGACCGGCGGCGAAGTTCCTCTCGAGGAATGCTATCGCATCGTCCTTGGTGTGGAATCCGTTGGGGGCGTATGTCTTCTTATCGTAACTGTTCTCGATGTTGGCGTAGACGATGTTCGCCATCTCGGGTGTTGATGCTATCGCCTCGTAGATGTCCTGATCCGACTCCATTCCCAGTGCCTTCATCAATGCGACGAGGGGTATGGAACCAGATACGACGGGGACGGAGACCATTACCATTCCGTCCTTCTTCTTCTCCACGAGCGTGAGCGCACGGTATCCCTCCCTCTGGGAGAAGACCTTGGCGACCTCCACGGCCGCACCGTATTTCTCGCTGTACTCCACCATCACCCTGTTGGGTGCGAGGTCCTCGAGTGTGATGAGCGCTCTCTCGGTACCTCCGATGATGAAGTATCCTCCGGGGTCCCTGGTGTCCTCCTTGTTGTCGATGAGGAACTTCTGATACTCCTCATCCGTCAACTCACGGTCCAATCCCGCTTCCAGGACCTTCCTGTTGAGGTTGCATCCGTCGGATTTGACCATCATCGGTAGATCCCCTACATGCACCCTCTCGGTCTCCCTCTCGATACCATCCTCGATGACTGTGAAATCGACGAAGACCGGTGCCATGTAGTTGAGGTTCCTGAGCCTTGCCTCCATGGGTGTGAGCTCGTGGCTGTAACCGTTGGCCTCCATGACCTTCGGCTGTTCGATCGTGATCGTAGGCTTGGCCTGATGATCGATGTTGCCCTCCTCATCCCTCTTCCTTCCGATGCGGATCTCGATGTTCCTACCGTTCGTACGGTCGGCGTCCAATTTGATGATACCGCGCGATGCATCATCCGTCGGGACCCTCATGTCATCCACGATCTTCTGCATCCTGCTGTTGGGGTTGTCCTTCGTCGCAAGGAAGTCGTTGAACGATGAGATATGGTGGTTGACGATGGTACGTTCCTCGAAGTATAACTTTACTAAATCCCTCATTAGAAATCACTCCGTAATAAGTCTGTACGCAACGAATTCCTCCGCCGTACTGCTCTTCCTAATGACCTTGATCACACGTCCCACTTCGATAGGTCCGTTGATATTCTCAAGCACTTTCACTGCCGCATCATTCTTCTTGATCTTCGGAAGCTGGTCGCGGGTGATGTTCAGTTTGGACAGGACATCGTTAGCGTCATCTTCCGAGAGAAGGATGTGTTCGGGCACCAGGTCATGCTTAAGGACATTGAATGGGGTATTCTCTGCTGCCAAGTTTTCACCTACGTTTTGCCCCACTGTCGGTCAGTGGGAAACCTCTGAGAAAATTCAAAAGACATTTCATTCGATTTTCCTCATACTTGATCCGCTTTTGATCGCTCATGAAGACCACCGGCGGGCCTGAAGGGATTCGAACCCTTGACCACCTGATTAAAAGTCAGATGCTCTACCTAGCTGAGCTACAGGCCCTTGGATAGCTTAAGCTTCGTAAACGCTCCGAATACCTCCCCATATATAACACTTCTTAGACGGCCGTCATCACCGAGGTCCGTTTTTTGTGCATATCAAAGGTGATGCGGAACGATACCTATCCATCGTAGGTGAATACGACGATGGAACAGCCCTTCCAACACTGTCGGGGATTACGACCAATAAAATAAACGTATCGCCTACGGGAACTCATGGGCGACCTGATAGAGCTGAAAGTTGCGACCGCATTGATGAAATCCGAAGCAGGATTCGGAAGGGTCAGGATAGACTCCGCATCCTTCAGGAGACTCGACGTACAGGTAGGGGATGTGGTCGAGATCATCGGTAAACGTTCGGCCGTGGCCAAGGTCATGAAGGGAGCCATAGACGATGAGGGTAAGGGACTCATCCGTATGGATGGGATAACGAGATCCAACGCAGGTGTGACGGTAGATGAGAGCGTACGCGTGAGGAAGGCGGAGGCGGTACCTGCGGAGAAGATCATCATCTCGCCCATCGGGATACCCGCAGGGAAGAAGATCAGCTTCAGGGATGGGGTGGACGAGATATTCAAGAACGGTCTGATGAACAGACCCGTCCTCAGGGATAATGAGATCGTTGTCCCGAACATAGCCCTCATGGGCAATCTGATACAATTCAAGGTTGTGACCACCATCCCCGTGGGGATAGTGGTCGTGGATCAGAAGACGGAGGTCACCATAAAGGAGGTGGCCGGCGAGAGGACCGCGGGAGAGCCCACGAGTCAGGTATCGTACGAGGATATCGGAGGATTGGAGGAGGAGCTCAAGAGGATCAGGGAGATGATAGAGCTCCCGATCAAGCATCCCGAATTGTTCGACCGCTTGGGTATAACCGCTCCGAAGGGTGTCTTGTTGTATGGTCCTCCGGGTACCGGTAAGACACTGATTGCCAAGGCGGTCGCCAAGGAATCGGGAGCGTCGTTCTTCTCCATACAGGGCCCGGAGATCATGGGCAGTTACTACGGACAATCCGAGGAACGTCTCAGGAACGTGTTCGAGAAAGCTGAAGCCAGTGCACCCAGCATATTGTTCATAGATGAGATAGATTCGATCGCACCCAACCGTAACGAAGTGCACGGAGAGGTGGAGAGACGTGTGGTCGCTCAGATGCTCACCCTGATGGATGGGTTATCGGGAAGGGGTGACGTGATCGTCATCGCCGCCACCAACAGGGAGGAATCCATAGATCCCGCATTGAGAAGACCGGGAAGATTCGACCGTGAGATCGAGATAGGTATTCCGGGAAGGGACGGGAGGAAGGATATCCTCGCCGTGCACCTGAGATCCATGCCGTTGGATGAGGATGTATCTACGGAGAGATTGGCGAACGTCACCCAAGGATTCGTCGGTGCCGATCTTGCAGCGTTAGCAAGGGAAGCTGCCATGAAATGTCTCACTAGGAACCTCGTCAATCTCGATCTCGATAAACCGATCCCTCAGTCCACATTGATCTCGATGAGGGTGAACATGAACGATTTCATGAACGCCCTATCCGAGGTGGAACCGAGCGGTATGAGAGAGGTGATCGTTGACATACCGAAGGTGGAATGGTCTGATGTGGGAGGACTCGAGAGCGTCAAAAGGGAGATACGCGAGTCGTTCATCCCCACGGAGGAAAGGAGAGCGTTCGAGCATCTCGGCATAAAACCACCGAGAGGGATATTGCTCTACGGTCCGCCCGGTACGGGTAAGACGCTGATAGCCAAAGCGGTAGCCAACGAATCGGGTTCCAATTTCATATGCGTGAACGGTCCGGAGCTCACCAGCAAATGGATGGGCGAGAGCGAGAAGGCCATAAGACAGATATTCAAACGTGCCAAACAGATGGCCCCATGCATAATATTCTTCGACGAGATAGATTCGATAACTCCCAAACGCGGTTCGAGAGCGGACAACGCATCCATAGAGAGGATGGTCAATCAGATATTGACATCCATGGACGGTATCGAGGGATTGGAGAACGTCACCATCATGGCGGCGACCAACAGACCCGATATGATGGATCCCGCATTGTTGAGGCCGGGAAGATTCGATAAGATGATACTGATCGGCAAACCAGATCTGGAGAGCCGTCTGAGGATACTCGAGGTGCACACGAGGGATATGCCTCTGATAAATGTCGATCTGATGGATGTCGCCGAACTCACGGATGGATATGTGGGTGCGGATCTTCAGGCAGTATGTAGAGAGGCAGGAATGGTCGCGTTCCGCGAGAATCCCAATGCCAAATATGTGGAGAGGAAACATTTCATGGCCGCACTCGATATAATCAGACCATCCGTGGACCCGAAGGTCATGGATGAATACAATGCCATGGCGACCGAGATGATGAAGAGGAAGACCAACAACGACAGCATACCGTTCTGGACGGTGATCTGATGGAGATGTTCTCGAACGAGATAATCGGGAAGGTCGCTATGACCACGGGCGGATATCCCGTCGGCCCCATAGTGGATATCGTCTTCAACACGGAGACCGGGGAGATCAAGTATCTGATAGTGAACGCCTCATCCGCCAGCAAAGCGGCATACGAATTGGATGACAGGGGTCGTGCGATAATACCCTTCAACACCATCAAAGTATCAGAAAAGAATGTGGTGTTCTCGAAATGATTCAGAGGTCCTTGACCATGTACGGCCTCTCTAGATGATAGCCGAGCATGCGATAGTAACCTCTCACACCCACTCCGCTGGTTATCCTGATTTTGGATTTACCATTGGATCTTGCGACCTCTTCCGCTTTCGATACCAACTCACGTCCGAATCCGCGATGCTGCCAATCCTCTCCATCCCTTCCGATCTCGGCCATCTTACCGAAGACCTTCAATTCACGGATGGTGGCACACTCATTGTCATCGATCCTCAGACGTACGTATCCGATCAGAGCATCATCGTATGACAGATTGATGAAATGCTCCATGCCTCCGGATGCCTCGTATATCAGATCATCCATCCTGATCCTGGATTCGTCTGTGAGTGATACATCGTTGTGACCGACCTCCCTGCATCTGATGCACCTGCATTCCCTACCGGTCCGTTGCAACCTGTCATGTACCAATTCGCGGATATTACTCCTCAATATCCCTGCGGCGATCTGCGGTGCCGGGATATCACGTTGGATCCTCTGTATCCTGACATATTCCGGAACGATGGACTTCATATCCGCCAATAATTCTGTAGCGATTTCCACATCATATGGCTCATAATTACCATCCTTCCACATGTCGTAGAGTTTGGTACCTGCGACCACCAATGTGGTGTAGAACTTCAGCATGTCCGGTCTGAATCTGGTGTCGTCGAACACCTTCCTGAAGCATCTCATATCGTTCTCGGGATTCGAACCGGGTAATCCGGGCATTATGTGATAGCATATCTTCAGCCCATGGTCCTTGCAACGCTGTGTCCCTTCGATTATCTCCTTGACGCCGTGACCGCGTTCCACTGAGTTGAGGATGTCATCATCCAATATCTGCACACCCAACTCGACCCTGGTCGCTCCCAAGGACATGGAACGTTCGATCTGAGCATCATCGAACACATCCGGCCTAGTCTCTACGGTCAATCCCACACATCTGTGCTCCGCTGTCTCGTTCCACTCCTGTGCTGTCTCGATATCGGGTGCATCGCGACCGTTCATTGCATCGAAGCATCTCTTCACGAACCATGTCTGATAATCCTCATCGCGGGACGTAAACGTCCCACCCATTATGATCAGGTCGATCTTATCCGTGATGTGACCGATCGCTTCCAGCTGACCTATCCTCTCGGCCACCTGTCTGTATGGATCGTACTCATTCCTACCTGCACGTCTCGCGGCAGGTTCCTTCCCCGTATAGGATTGGGGGGAATCGTTCTCCACCCCTCCGGGACAGTACATGCATTTCCCATGGGGACAGGGATAGGGTGATGTCATGACCGCGACGACGGCGACACCGCTGAGTGTCCTCATCGGTTTCTTCAGGATGAACGGTACGACCTTCTTCCTCTCTTCCGGTCTTACGTATTTCAAAATCTCGGAATTCGACGGTACCGTGTTGAGATTGAACCTCTTGCACGCCCAGACCTTCTGGTTCTGGAACTTGTCCCTATCGGTGATGGTACCGTCCAGTATCATCCCGATGAGGTATCTGCTGAACTCCTCCATCTGGATCATCCGTAGTTCACATCGGTCTTTCTCTCGTCCTTCGACGGCGCACCGGAATCCAATACATCGATCAGAACGATTTGCGGGATGGGGATGAGCCTAACCTTCCCGTCGTCCGTCTCGATCACTATGGCAGTATCGACACCCAATGCGCAATAACCCTTGAAGGTCCCAACGGTATCATCCACATCGGCGACCTTGACGGAATACCTCCCGCCGATGTTCAACGTCATCTCGCTGTTGACCATGATCATGACCTCCTCTTCTCATCCACCAATGCCTGGAAATGGGTCACGGTCTTACGATAGTTCTCCATGGCCATGTTCACATTGGCCTCGGTGAAGTTCCATGCCTTGGCAAGGTCCCCGAATCTGATACGGTATCCCTTACGGGTCTGTCCGTCGAACTCCACGTCCATGCTCTCCAATATATCCAGGGACTTCAGTTTGTTGATATGTCTGTATATCGTGGGTTTGGTGGTCGACAGCAATGCCGCCAACTCCTCGACGGTCCATGCCTTGCTCATATTGCCCATGAAATAATCCATGAAGAGACGGTAGGGTACACTGTCCTTTATCTCGGTCGCTGACGTCTTCGGGTCGTAACCCTTCGGTATGTATCCGATCTGTATGAGGAATGTCTCGGCGACGACGTCGATATCACCCACCGAGCTCAGTGGGGTATTGCTTACAACTTGGAGTTCGAACATGACGTATCCCCTTGTCTATATGCTTGATAAGTAAAGGTGATTATTTAACTTATCATGGGTGGAGGATGAATCTCACCCGTAAAGATCGTTCTTGACCTTCTCCACCGCACGCATTATGCTCGTAGATGGGATGGCGGGTGTGACCGGTATCGATACGATCTTCTCCACCGTGGGCGTGACTATGGGTGCACATACGATTGCTAATGCACCGTCGCGTTCCGCTCTCACTGCAGCGACTATGGCATCCTCGACGGTGGCGACGGGATATTCCTTCAGTGATACGCTGTGACCATCGACATCTACCTTCTTCTCCAGATTCTGTAGAACGACGTGGGATGCGATGACCGCGATGTAATCCTCGCTATCCGGTTCGGATAGGTTCTTGGCCGCTTTGACTATCGCACGTATCGTACGGAGGTTGGGTTCCCTTTTATCCTCGAGCATCTTGTACATGGTGCTCTGGGATATCCCAGCTTCCTGACAGAACTCGTTCACGGTCATGTTCAGTTCGTTGTCCAACATGTCCTTGAAGGCCTTCTGGAATCCGCCTTCCTCCTTCAGCATACCTGATATGAGATCGTTGACGGACGTGCTCATGCCCCCTTGGCATAATCTGCGGCGGACATCCCTGCGATCGCACCCTCACCTACGGCTTTGGCGACCTGCCACGGTCTTCCCGTGACATCACCGCAGGCGAATACGCCTTTGACATCTGTGGAACAGTTGCGATCGACCTTCAATGTATCATCCATCTCGGGCATGACATCTATATCCATAGCGAGATCCACAGCGGACTTGGCACCCAATTCGATGAACACACCATCTGTCTGCAACACATTGCCTGAAGATAATTTCAATGACTGTACCTTCCCATCGCCTTCGATGGATACTATGGAATCCTCGATGGATTCCACACCCGCCTCCTTGGCCTTGGCGACCAGTCTCTCGGATGCTCTCAATGCACCGTGAATCCAATACGTCTTGGATGCGTATCTCGTCATCAGTTCTGCGGATACTGCCGCTTCCGTATCATCACCGACGATCGTCACCACGCGCCCTTTGTAGAAGTTGCAATCGCATGATGCGCAATAGCTCACACCCTTCCCGAACAGTTCCTTCTCTCCGGGTACGTTGAGCTTCGCCCTGCTGATGCCCGTGGCTATCACCACGGCTTTGCAATCAATAGTCTCCCCTTCCTCGTCGGATATGCGGAAACCTCCATCGATCCTCTCCGTGGAGGTCACATTACATGATCTGTGGATGCATCCGAATGCCTTGGCCTGTTCCAATCCTGCCTTGAGCATATCATCACCGTCGGTCTTCCCAGAGATACCAAAATAATTCTCTATGTGCGTCCCGTGCATGGCACTGCCGTCCATGCGACCGAACATTATCACTGATACCTTCTTCCTTGCCGCGTGTATCGCGGCCTGTATCCCGGCAGGACCGGTACCGATTATCACTACGTCCGCGTTCATGTCTCACGCATTGAGTATTGCTTCCCTCAATGCCTCTGCGGTACGCTCGGGGTTGTAACCGACTATCGTACCGACCTGTTTACCGTTCTTGAATATCAACAGTGCGGGGATGGATTGGATGTTGTAACTGAGTGAAACACCCATGTTCTCATCCACATTCAGTTTACCGACTGCGATGTCGTCCTGTGATATCTCCGCCAGCTTCTCGATGACGGGGCCCATCCTGAGACACGGTTTGCACCAGGGTGCCCAGCAATCGACGAGTGCGAAATCCTTGCTCTTGATGAAATCGTTGAAGTTATCGTCGGTGACCTTCGCTGCGAAGTGTACCTCTTCCTCCTTCTTCTTGCCACCCTCGATGACTCCGTCGTCGGCAAGGATCGAGAGGATCTCCTCCTTGGGTCTGAGACCGACCAGAGGATCCAACATGACCTTGTCCTTGAATATCAGAAGTGTGGGTATGGCGTTGATCTCGAATCTTGCGGATATGCCGGGATTCTCGTCGGTGTTCAATTTCGCGACGGCCACCTTGCCTTCGAGGTCCTTGGAGAGCTCTTCGATTATGGGGCCCATCCTCCTGCACGGACCGCACCAGGGTGCCCAGCAATCGATCAGTACGCATCTGTTCTCTTCTATGAATGTGTCAAACGTTGATTCGTTGAGTTCGGTGACCATCTTCGTCCCTCTTGTAATAATAGGCCTTCATTGTACTTTTAGGATAAATAAGGTATGACGGATGGCTAAGTTCGCTCCATATGGTGATCAAGCCGGCGATAACATGCACGTGAATAGGATGAACGACCAACCCTAACCATTATTAACCGACATCGTACGTATGGAATCTCGATAGGGATGTTGGATGAGATCAATGAGGTAAAAGGATTGGACGTATACGGTCCGGATGCGATTTACATCGGAAAGGTAACGGATCTGATAATCGATACCGATACGAGATCGATCACGGGACTGTACATCTCGGAACCCAGTCCCGTCAAAGCTGCCAAGAACGTTCTGATCAAGGTACCTTACAGATGGGTACAATCGATCGGCGATATCGTCATACTGAAGACGTTCCCGAAGTACATCGACGGTTCTGGAAAGGTGATCAGTTGATCACTTTGCCGCAGGGACCCAGGATCTCGGGATGTTCGCCAATATCCAGAACGATGGAATCCAGGTCCTCACCGTACAATTCCGATAGTTCCTCGTGAAGGCGTTCTATCCTGTCCGCTCCGCGGACGGCACCCTTCATCAACAATTTATCCACGGAATGGGAATGCATGACGACGGTGTTGTCACTCACCATGTTATCGGAATGTGCCACTATCTTCTCTTCGATCGTCGATGGCATATAATCCCCGTCGGGAAGGCCCATCTCTATGACATCCTCCCGATCGAGACCCGCTCCCGTGTGCTTCCTGATTATCCTGACCAATTCATCAGGAAGACCCAATTCCGTTGCCATATCCGCACCGATGGTCGCATGCATCACTGAATGATCCACCGCACGGCCTATATCGTGCAACATCGCACCGGCGATCACGAGGCCCCTGTCGCAATCTATCCTCCTGATCATCTGCTCCGCTACCGTCCTCACGGTGCAACAGTGGATTATTACCCTCTTGTTGCAACCTGCCTCTTTGAGGATCTCTATGCATTCCGATTCATTTGGATAGTTCGACAACTCTCTTACCCCTTACGGTCGGTACGACCCTTATCTCTCCGCCGTCACGGTCGCTGTACAACGCCTTCCCTTCCGTGAAACGGTCCAGGAATATAGCCAGCGCGGCTATCTCCGAATGCGGCTGATTCCCTACCGATATGTTGAAATCCGCCTTCTCGTAAACTTCGATGGGTACCTTCTCGGCACCCACGATTATCATGATGTCCTCATCCTTGGGGATGTGCGGCAACGCCTCATCGACCCTCTCGCCGTACATGGTGAGGTGGACCACTTTTCCTTTATAGTCCTTGATCGCCTGTTTCCAGGTGACCCCTGTCCTGATAGTATAGTCCCCGCCGAAACGTTCCACTACGCTCCTGATGTTCTCCTCGAGCTTGGGGTCCTCCGTATCGATGTAGATACCCTTGGCTCCCAATGCCCTCGAGGACAATGCCACATGCGTGGTCACACGCTTATCCCTCTCCGGACGGTGGCCTATCCTCATTATCCAAATGTCGGACATCTCAGAACGCCTACTCCTCACGGATCAGTTCGATCCTATGACCGCGGAAGTCCATCTTGACGGATCTGCGTACGAGACTCTTCAGCATCGTGGATGTCAATCCGAGACTCTCGGCGACATCTCCCGAGAACACCCCATCCTTACCGACCTCGTCCAGGATCTTCTGTTCGATGATCGAATATTCCTCCTCGCTCATCATCGCCGCCGCGAGAACATCGCTGATCTCGTAGACAGGCCACTGTGCGTTGATATGGAAAGATGTGTACGATGTGTGGAACGACTTCTCGGGATAGTTTCCGCCGGTGGAAATCCAGCGACTTTCGACGAGCTTCATCTTCTCGAAGAAGATGATGGCGTCCTTTCCCTCAGGCCCATACTTCTTCTCGATCTCGTCTACGGTCCTCCATTCCAAGGTCACTTCTTTCAACACATCTCTCTTTACCGGTGTGTCCACAGACCTTAGCATGGGGACAAGTTCCGATGGTTCATTGATGACCTTGATTTTATTCATAGCCAGACTCTCTAAGGGAAGTAAATATTTAAACCGTTCTGACAAAAAACTTGTATTTTTTACTCAAAATCGATGGTTTTTTGAGTCTTCGACCAGTGAGGTTTATCTACTACCCCGTCAATCCAGGTGACATGACCGGCAAAGTAAAGGCCCCAGAGATGAGATACCAGTGCCTCAAATGCTATAAAACCCACAAGAGCGAGCAGAAAGCCCTCGATTGTTGCGGTTCTATGATCCAGGCCTGGGCGATCAACTACAACAAATGGGGAAGAGGCCACTGGTACGGAAGGTAAATCCGTATCAAGACACCTATTTCTCTTTCGGGCCTGCTAATGGGCCTGAATCCAACATCAATCAGTGGAGGATATCCCGACATGACATCCGACAGCATGATCGACAAGCTCGTCGATGAACTCGATCTACTCGAAAGGCACATAATGATGCTCAGGGTGACGAAGGAGAATCAGCCCATCGGGATAATCCGTCTTTCGGAGATACTTGATATCCCCAAGCACAAGGTCAGATATTCTTTGAGATTGCTCGAACAGGAAGGGTTGATCTCACCGTCGGTTGAGGGAGCACGTGTCACCGATCAATACGACGCATACATCGAGAAGGTCTCCGCCAATCTGGAGATCATCATGAAGATGGTGGAGAGGCTCAAGGAGAAATTGTCCGAAGCGTAATGCTTTAATACCTCTCCTTCATTGCGAGGAATACTGCCGTTGTAGCTCAGTAGGTAGAGCGTGTGACTGTTAATCACAAGGTCCAAGGTTCGATCCCTTGCAACGGCGCCATACATCTCCGAGTTCTGACATAGTATCTGACCGAGCGTAGCTCATAATCCAAAAGTCGCTATGTTTATATCCGTGATGATTTTAACCCCATTTACGGGCCTGTAGCTTAGTATGGTGGAGCGTCCGGCTCATAACCGGATGGTCGTCGGTTCAAATCCGGCCAGGCCCACCACCCGATTTTGATATCGTTGATCATAATGAACCTTCGATCGACAGTAGTCTGATCTTTCTCTCGAGGCCGCCTGCGTAACCTGTCATGCTGCCGTCACTACCGATGACACGATGACACGGTACGATCATCGCGATGGGATTCCTTCCCACAGCATTACCAACGGCCTGTGCAGAGATTTTGGATATCCCACATTCATCTGCTATCCTTTTGGCGATCTCACCGTATGATATTGTTCCACCGTATGGTATCGAACGGATCTCGTTCCAAACTCTTAATTGAAAATCCGTACCGATCAGGTGCAGTTCCACATGCACTTCGGGTATGCGTCCATCGAAATAATCATCCAACCACTCGATGGCCTTGTCGATTGCGGGACCATCGCCTGTGGTACGTGGCACATGACGTATCTGATCCTCGAACCATAATCCCGTAAGGCCTATGTCGTCCGCTGTCAGACATATCCTTCCCAAGGGTGAATCATAATGGGTGACGGACATCATCTGATGTTATTGAGACGTCTGTCCTTGAACCTTTCGAACTTCTTCTTCTCGGATGACATGTACGCCCATTTAATCGGCGGGAATATCTTGAAGAGCACCATGGAGACACTGAACAATCTTGAGGGAAACACCCTCTTCTTGCCCCTCTCTATCCCTTTGATCATCATCTTCGCCACATGTTCCGGGCTCTGTAGTGGGAAGGGCCTCTCGATCTCCGTATCCGATGCCGCTTTGAAGAATCCCGTATCCGTCGCAACGGGATATAACACGGTCAATTGTATGTTGTCTCCATTCTCCAAACGGATCGCATCCTGGAATCCGTTGATCGCGAACTTACTTGATGTGTACAATGTGAAACCGGGCATACCCATCAATCCCATGGCGGAATCCGTCATGGCGAATATACCGTTGGAACCATTCAGATGTCTCACGTACATCTGATAGGAATAGATCGGTGAGTAGACGTTGGTACGGAATATCCTGTCCACCCTATCCCAGTCCACGTAATCCATGCTCTCGTAATATGTGAATCCCGCATTCGCAATGAAGAGATCTATCCTATCGAAGTGCTTGGAGGCCTCCTCGAATATCCTCTCGACACCTTCCTTCGATGATACGTCGCATTGGAGCGATATGATGCCTTCGATTTCTTGGAGGACGTCGATGTTCTTGTCCACCGCCAATATATTGTTGCCTTTGGAGAGGAGCAACATCATCATGTGATATCCGATACCGCTGTTCGCACCTGTGATGACCACGTTCTTATTCTCTATCGGTATCATATCGCACCTTCTCTCATACCCTGGGATTATGGTATCTTCTTCTGCCCTTGGTCAGATGTCCGAACTCTATGGCTCCCTGCGGGCACCTGTTTATGCATGCACAGCAGCGGAGACATCTCTTCTCGTCCCATGACGGTGCACCATCGTGCATCTCGATGACCTCATCGGGGCATATGTCCGCACATATCCCACAACCAGTACATGAAAGACTCGTATGGAATCCTCTGGTTTTCCGTCCGTAGACGTGCATGGGCCTCGCTATGCGTCCGAATATGTTCTTGAATATGTTGTGCTCTATACCGAAATCTTCTCTGCGGTTCGAGGTTATGATCTCCGCTATCTGCTCCATCTTGGTATCAGCTTCATCGAGTATACTGTCGGCTTCTTCTGGGACAGGTGGTTCGAATATGAGGACGTAGTTCTCGGGCATCCTTATGCCGTAACGATTCCTGACCTCGAATCCTTTGGATTCGATCTCCTTCTGGAATGAATCGATGGCGGCACCCGGGAATGTGCCGAAGTTGATCATGATGTCGAACATCGGCTTCCTGTTGAATGTCACGCGATCGATGAATTCCTTCACGTTCAACGGCATCCCGTAGAAGTACACTGGAGATACGATATACACCATCTCCCCGTCCTTCAGGGTGTATCCGCATTTACCCCTAAGCTCTGCGGCGATGTCGTAGACATCGTCGCCCGTTATCTCATGTAGCTTCTGTGCCAGATATTTGGAATTTCCAGTTGCTGAGAAGTAGAATATCATGACTCACGACCTTGACATTACTTCCCTGAGATAAGCGACATCGTCCTCGGTGTTGTATCTCGAGAGCGATATCCTGAGTGCGGAAAGGGATTCCTCGGGGGACAATCCCAATGCGGAGAGAACGTATGACGGTTCCGACGAACTTGCCGAACATGCCGATGCGGCGGATGCCGCGATACCTTCCTTGCTCAGCTTTATGACCATGTCCGTCCCTTTCGAACCGTTATCGAATCTGAAGTGGGCGTTGTTGCATAATCTCCTGGCACCTGTGGGTCCGTTCAGGTGGACACCATTCAATGACAACATATCATCGATTATCTCGTCCCTGAGCTTGGTCATCTTCCTTATATCATCGTCCATGGTGGACATGGCCAACTCTGCGGCTTTGCCGAGACCAACTATCCCCGGGACGTTCTCGGTGGAGGATCTCAATCCTCTCTCCTGCCCTCCGCCGAAATTGATGGGTATTATCGGTACATCTGATCTGACGAATAATGCGCCCACCCCTTTGGGTGCATGTACCTTGTGTCCCGATAATGATAGGAGATCTATACCATCCTTCCTCACATCCAACGACATCTTGGTGTATCCCTGGACGGCATCCGTGTGGAAGTATGCGCCATGCTCATGGGTCACTTTAGCCAACTCTGGAACATCCTCTATCGTTCCCACCACATTGTTGGCGGACATCACCGACACCATGCAGACATCGTCGCCCATGGCATCATCCAATACTGACGGATCCAGATATCCGTCGTGATCCACACCCAATACTGTTACGATGAAACCTCTCCTCTTCAGTTCCTCGCATGCCTCCAGGACCGCCTCGTGCTCTATGGCTGTTGTTATAATCCTGTTCCTCTTGGCATCCTTCTCCTTGCATGCGCCCATAACACCCAATAAAGCGAGATTGTCCGACTCCGTACCTCCCGATGTGAACGTTATCTCCGATGGATAACAGTTCAACGAATCCGCCACCTGTTTCCTCGCTGTACGCATAGCCTTGGCCGCCTGATCGCCGAGGAAGTGTATGCTGCTGGGATTGCCGTATTCCTCCTTGAGGAAGGGCATCATGGCATCGAGGACCTCCGGTGCTATCCTCGTTGTGGCGCTGTTATCGAAGTAGACTCTGCGAGAGGTCATGGTGGCCCGATTGCCATGATACCACATAAAACAATGCCACAGGTCGTATGTGATTATCATAGAAAAAATACGAAAATCGTAGTATGGATGTGTGGCTATGTCCTCTTTCTACGAAACTACTTATACTCTCAAATTATCCGAACCTCAATAGTCGGACCACCTTACAATATAAGGAAGTCCTAAAAATTCGAAGGAAGAATATCATATGAGTAACGATGGACCCACGCTCGTCAAGATGCCTCGTATCCAGAAGGAGCTTGCCCAATGTCAGATGTGCGGATACTGTATCGATGTATGTGAAGCACACAGGCAGACACCCTGGGAATCAGTCACCGCAAGGGGTAAGATCTACTACCTCAACCAGTTGGACAAGGCCGGTCTCGGTAAGATGGACAAACTCCTCGGAAGGAAGGTCACACTCAGCCCCGAATTCGTCGATGCGATGTACAAATGTACCGGATGCGGGAACTGTGAAGAGGTCTGCCATGCAAAGATCGAACTCGTAGCACTCTGGGAGAAGATCAGGACATGGATGGCAAGATACGGTGTAGCACCCCTCCCCGTCCACAAGAAATTGGAAGCGAGCATCGCAAAGAACGGTAACCCGTACGGTGAGCCCAAATCCAAGAGGGACGCATGGTGGCCCGAAGAGGTCAAGAGGGTCACACCTCCCGATGCGGTGTTCTTCGCAGGATGTACCGGATCGTACAGGATGCAGGGCATCCCCAAGGCGGCTGTGAAGGTTCTTGATAGGGCAGGCGTAACATTGAACTGCCTCGGTGAGAGCGAGATCTGCTGTACGTCACCCCTTCTCAGGACCGGTCTCGACCTCCAGACATTGGAGGCAGCGAAGGAGACCGTCACCAAGGCCGATGGTCTCGGTGCCAAGGATATGATCATGTCATGCTCCGGATGCTACAAGACGGTCTCGAGCAACTTCGTCGAATATTACGGTAAACCCGGACAGAACGTCTACCACATCACACAGTACGTGGACAGGCTCATCGGAGAGAGGAAGCTCGCACTCCCCAACGAGTTCAAGGCCAAGATCACATATCACGACCCCTGTCACCTCGGAAGGCACTCCAAGGTGTACGAGGAGCCCCGTAACATCCTGAAGAAGATCAAAGGTATCGAATTCGTGGAGATGGAGAAGAACAGGGAGAACTCCAGGTGCTGCGGTGCAGGCGGAGGATACAAATCGGCATTCAACGACTTCGCGGTGAACATCGCTGCGGAGAGGATCAGGGATGCAGAGAAGGTCGGAGCGGAGATCATCGCTACCGCATGTCCGTTCTGTGTGCTCAACCTCAGGGCCGGAGCGAAGAAGATCAACTCCAAGATCAAGGTCATGGATATCACAGAGATCCTCCTGCAGGTCACGGATCCCGAGGGACCCAAGGTCATCTACCCCTGCGGAGAGCCCCCGAAGGCTGTCGAGGAGCCCGTTGCGGCACCCGCACCCGAAGTGAAGGAAGAGATCCCTGTCAAGGAAGAGCCCAAGGTGGAAGAGAAGAAGGTCGAGGAGCCTGTGGTCGAAGAACCCGTAGCCGAAGAGGTCGAGGAGGAGATCGCAGATGATGAGATCGAGGATGATGGCGAGGACTACGAATTCAACTTCGAGATCACTCCCGAGGATGCTGTCAGAAGGGCGGCATGGAACAAAGGCCTCAGATGCAGGAGGAACTACGGTCCCCTCAACATACCCGTCGCATTCGTCAAGAGCAAGGTCGCCGTCGTCGTCAGCCCCGGAGGGCAGATGACCGTCGACAAGGAGAAGCTCGAGGCCGACGGTTGGGTCGTACTCTGCTTCGACGAGAGCAAGATCACGGATGGAGAGGAACAGGCGGTCGCGATCAAAGGCGCCGTCAAAGAGAATCTCCGTGCTCTCAAGAAGAAGAAAGCCAAGAGAAAGAAGTGAATCGTCTTAGGTCGGGCGTAAGCCCGACCGACCCTTTTCTATGCCATTCGACGAACTGTCACCGGCAATAATCGATGTCCTTAGAGGACATGGTATAACAGAACCCACCGAACCCCAGAAAGATGCCATACCCAGGATCCTCAGGGGCGAGAACATCCTACTGGTAGCACCGACGGGTATCGGTAAGACCGAGGCCGCGATCCTACCGATCCTTCACGAGATATACAACAGTAAGGGAAGACCCGGGATCAGATGCATCTACGTCACACCTCTGAGGGCATTGAACCGTGATATGCTGAAGAGGATGGAGGATTACGGCAAGGCATTGGATATAAGCGTGGGTGTGAGACACGGAGATACACCCGCCGCCGAGCGTAACAGGCAGTCGTTACATCCTCCGGAGATACTGATCACCACGCCCGAGACCCTACAGGTATTGTTCACGGGTAAGAGACTGATCAACCATCTGAAGAATGTCCAATGGTTCATCGTCGATGAGATCCATGAGCTAGCTACGACCGAGAGGGGTGCTCAGATTAGCGTCGCCATGGAGAGACTTTCCGCATTGGCGGGAGAGTATCAGAGGATCGGATTATCGGCGACCGTCGGTAACGTGGATGCCGTGGCAAGATTCCTGTCCGGGATCAAGAGGGATATGAAGATCTGTAAACACGATACATACAGAAGCTATGAAATAGATGTGGAATGCCCACAACCCTGCGAGGATCCCGTATTATTGGATAAGTTACAGTGCGATCCCGATATGCTGGCGGTCATGAAGAGAGCGAGGGAACTGATAGAGAACGGGAGATCCACGTTATTCTTCGTGAACACCAGGGAGACCGCCGAATGGATGGCGGCGAGATACCACATCTGGGATGAGGATATGTCGATTGATGTCCATCACGGTTCACTGTCCAAAGAGAACAGGATGGACATGGAGGACAGGTTCAAGAGGGGTGATATCAAAGCATTGGTGTGCACCTCATCATTGGAATTGGGTATCGATGTCGGAAGTACCGATCTCGTGATACAATACAACTCACCGAGACAGATCTCGAGGATGATACAGCGTGCGGGACGTGCGGGTCACCGTGTCGGTGAGACGATACGTGCGAAGATCATCGCAACATCCCCGGACGAGGTGTGCGAATCCTTGGTGGTAGCAAGAAAGACGGATACCAAGGAGTTGGAGAACAAGGTCGGAAGACCGTGTCCTCTGACGGTGGTCGCCAACCAACTGATAGCGATGACCATGAGCGGACGTGTCACCAGGGATGAGGCGTACGCATTGTTCAGGAGATCGTACATCTTCAGGGATCTGAAGAGAGAGAATATGGATGCCGTCCTCGAACAACTGAAATCGATCAAGATGATATTCGAGGACGATGACGGTTTCAAACGTTCCAAGAAGGGGATGAACTACTTCTACAGCAACATATCGATGATCCCGGATGAAAGGAACTACATGATCAGGGACATCAGTACGAGAGCGGTAGTCGGTACCTTGGACGAGAGTTTTGTCGCGACATTCGCAGAACCCTATGCGATGTTCATCGCCAAAGGAAGGACATGGCGTATAGTCGAGATGAGGGAGGATGAGATCCTTGTGGAGGAGACGGGAGAGATAGGTTCCGTACCCTCTTGGGCGGGATCGGATATCCCCGTACCGTTCGATGTCGCTATGGAGGTTGGGAGAGTCAGGAGATTACTGAATCTCGATGACTATCCCGGCGATGAGGATGCGAAACAACGTATCCGTGATTTCGTCGCGGAACAGGATGGTTACCCAATACCCACTGATAGATTGATGACGATAGAGATCGGAGACCGTTTAGCAATAGTGAACGCTTGTTTCGGTACCCGTGTGAACGAGACGTTGGGAAAGATCTATGCCGCACTCCTCACGGCGCGTCTCGGGGAGAGTGTGGGTGTATCCACCGATCCCTATCGTATAATGATCGAACTCCCGAGGAATATCGATAAGAACACCTTAGTCAACTCCATCACATCAGTGAAACCCGGTACCGTGGAGGGACTGATCAGACTCACGATAAACAACTCCACATTCCTGAAATGGAGATTCGTATATGTTGCGAAGAAGTTCGGCATCATAGAGAAGGATGCCGACCACCGTTTCATGAACTTCAACAGACTGTTCGAGATGCATCAGGATACCCCGGCTTACGACGAGGCGTTGAACAAGGTCCTGTGGGAGGATCTCGATATAGAGAATACCGAGAAGGTGGTCACCATGATCGCGAACGGTGAGATCGGGATCGAGGTATCGAGGATGTCGCCCATAGGGATGGAAGGGATAACGAGATCCAAGGAATTGATGCAACCGTTACGTGCGGACCACTCCATCCTCATGGCGTTGAAGAAGAGGCTGGAGGATGAGCTACTCTACGCATCATGCCTCAGATGCAGGACACAATGGAGGGTGAGGGTGAAGGATGCCCCGAAACGCTTCGTATGTCCGAAATGCGGCGGGAATATGATAGCCGTGCTCAAGGAATACGACAGGGAGAAGATCAAGCTCTTCGCCAAGGAGGAATTGAGTGACGAGGAGAAGAAGGATACTGCGCGTGTCGCCAGGATCGCCAATCTCGTCAACGAGAACGGGAAGAGGGCTTGCATGGCGTTGGCTGGCAGAGGTGTCGGACCGGATGCCGCCTCCAGGATATTACGTACGATGCACGTGGACGAGGATGATTTCCTGAGGGATATCCTGAATGCAGAGGTGCTCTACGCCAAGAACAAGAGATTCTGGGATTGAATCAGAGGAGATCCCCTTTCTTCGTGAACTCCTTCTTCTTCTCTTGGGGTTCGATGGGTTTCAGATCAACGACGGTCTTCGCCAGGAACCCCTTGGATATCACATATACTTCGGATGATGTGGGTCTCGATGCATCGGGGGAATGGACCTTCACGCTCTGGAAACGCTTCTCCAATTCCCTCTTCAGCTGAGGGAACATATCGCCCATGAAGACCTTCATGACCATCTTCCCGTCCTTCTTGAGGATCCTGTCGCATACATCCACCGCGAACATGCACAGATGGATGGATCTTGCGTGATCCGTGGCATACGCACCCGCTATGTTCGGTGCCATGTCCGAGAGGACTACATCGGCTTTACCACCGAAACTCTCCAGGAGCTTCAGCATGGTGTTGTCATCGGTGATGTCTCCGAGGATCGTGGTCACACCTTCCATGGGTTTTATGGGTCTGAGATCCACGCCGATGACCTTTCCCGATTCGCCGACACGTTCCTTGGCGACCTGCAACCACCCTCCGGGTGCCGCTCCCAGGTCCACGACGGAATCCCCTTCCTTGAAAATGTTGAAACGGTCGTCTATCTGCATTATCTTGAAGGAAGCCCTCGAACGGTAATCGAGCTTCTTCGCGAGTTTATAATAATGCTCGTGGTGCCTCTCGTCGAGCCACCTCTCATGCAACGACATGAATCTCCTTACCCCTACCTATGCTTTATCGGTTTCGTCGGGACGGTCGTGCCGTTGATGATATTTGGAGCTGTTACCGTACATATCTCTAGATCTCGACATTGTGATTACGATATTGCCCGTGATCCTTCGTCCTGTCATCATACTGTATGGCGAATCTCGGACAGCGATGCAGACAACCAAGGCACATGACGCACCTCTCCTTCTTCCATTCGGGTCTCTTGTTCACCAACTCGATGGCATCGATCGGACATCTCTTCGCGCACAGTCCGCAACCGATGCATGTCTCCTCTACATGAAGATGAGAGGTCATTCTCATCTTCTCGTAGTTGGCGTATACGAACCTGCCGATGCACATCGGCATCTCCCTCTGCATGAAATCCCCGATCTCCCTCTTGTCTATCCTGCGGATGATGTCATCGATCTGCCTCTCGGTGTCCTTGGTCCACCTTTCCACCTTCTCCTCCGTCGACAGATCGAATATGACGGTCCATGTATCCACCATCCGTACGCTGTGGAAGGAATCGATGCACGGTTGCAACTTCTTGGCCATCGCCTTGGTCGACCCGGGGGTGGTACCGTATGTAGATACATAGAACACATGATCGGCCTTCAGCTTGACCTTGCTCAAGAAATCCATGACTATGGAGGGGAGGCCCCATGAATACGTGGGGGATACGATGCCTATCACATCATCCTCCAATTCGAGACGATCCTCCTTGATCAGATCGGGGATGGATAACAACTCACCATCTCCCTTGGCGATCCTGGTGGACACGTATTTCGAATTGCCCGTTGCGGAGAAGTATGCGATCATCATCCTACCATCTCACCTTACCGTCATTGTATCCGTGCCACCCGCCATCCAGGTGGATGTCGCTTGCGGTCAGTAACCTCATCCTCTCATCGATGAGACACCTAACGAGGAAACCCATATCGGCCGGATCACCGGATCTCTCGATGGCCTGTTTCTTAAGATAGGCATCGACACTCCCCGGCCTCTCCTCGATATCCGCCTTCCCCATCTCGGTCAGGAAATTGGATGGGGAGATGGAGAGGATCCTGATCCCGTTCACCTCGTAGAATCTCTTGGCCGCCTTCTTGGAATAGTAAACGACGAGACATTTGCTGATCGCATAAGCAAGATTCGCGGCATGCCTCTTCCCCAGGATCCTTGAAAGTCTCAACATCCTCCTCTCGCATCTCTCCGGATCGGATTCGGCCAAACGGTAGATGTTCTTCGGCCTTAGGATACGGGGGATCTCGTAGGCGCAGATCGAAGCGATGTTGACTATCGCACCGCCCTTCATCATCCCTTCGTGGAATGTCTCGCACATATTCACCGTTCCCATCCCGTTGATGTCGATGATCGCCTTCTCGCTCTTGACCTTCGGAGGGGCCACCCCCGCGGCATTCACTACCGCCCAGATCCCGCCCAGGGATCTCGCGTATTCCAACAGATCGGCCACCGCACCCTTATCGGAGACGTCGCATACGAAGTGTTCGCATCTTATGTCGTCCCTTTCGAGCATCTCCTTGGCATTGCGCAATCTATCCTCGTTGGTCCCGCTGATCAGGACAGTGTAACCTGCCCTACCGATCTAGTGAGCGCAAGCGAACCCGAGTCCGCTCCCTCCGCCGGTTATCACTACCACGTCACCCGTATTCTCATCTCCCATGGATCCTCGTCAGTCTTCGACAACGGGGGATACGATATCTCCTTCCCGCCTCCATCGTCGATCTCGCCTTATCGCACCACCATGGTGCGACCCGGGGATCGATGATCATGACCCGATCCTTCGGGATCGGATCTCACGATTGCTGAACATCATCATCCAGATCATCGGGATGTACGTACTGCCCGTGACCTCTGGTGCTCTTACCGTAATCTATCGCATTCATAGGGCAGCGATGATAGCAACCGAGGCACATCACACATTGGTCCGTGGTCCATGTCGGTCTCTTGTTCACCAGCTCGATGACCTTTATCGGACATCTCTTCACGCACAGCATACAACCGTTGCATGCATCGGATACGACGAAGTTCTTGGTCTCCCTCGCCTTGTCGTATACGCGATAGTTGAACTTCGCAAGGAATCTCGGTTTCTTCTTCTTGATGAAGTTACCCTTATCCCTGTTCTTGATGTGCTTCGCGATCTCCTCGATGCTCTTATCGGCTTCGGCGTTGATCGATTGTATCTTGGATCTGTCGTTGAGATCCACTATCGGTGCCCAGGTGTCCTGCATCCTGACACCGAATCTCGCATCCAATTTGAGATTGCGTTTCCTGAGGATATCATCTATCAGATCGGCGGACATACCGGAGTTGACGCCGTACGTGGAAACGAAGTAGAAGTAACAACCCTCCCCGACGTACATCTTGACGGTCTTGAGGAAATCCTCCATTATCGTCGGTATGCCGTAGAAGTATGTCGGACATACGATACCGAACACCCCGCCGGCACGTGCCTCCACATGCTTCTCACGTCTGAGTTCCTCTATCGAGCGTGCCCAATCATCGGTCTCCATCGCGATCCGGTGGGCCACATACTTGGAATTACCTGTAGCAGAGAAGTAGATTATCATAGCAGGATGCCTCCTTAACAAATCAAGACCGTTAACATAATCTATAAAGTCATTGGCCCCATCCCATTTACGGAGATACCATGCCGGAGAATTGGACCTATGCCAAAGCAGGCGTCAACATAGATGCGAAATCGAGTGCCATCGAATCACTTGTGAAGGAACTCAAGTTCAAGAGGGAAGGGATAGGTCAGATGGTCCGCATGAAGAATCTCTTCGCGAGTCTGATCGATTTCGGTGACAATTATCTGACATTGGCGACAGATGGTGTGGGTACGAAGCTCCTCGTCGCGGAGGAATTGGGTATCTGGGATACCGTTGGAATAGATTGTATAGCGATGAATGTGAACGATACCATCTGTGTTGGTGCCGAACCCATATCCTTTGTGGACTATATCGCGATCGACAGACCGGATGATGCCATAACGGAAGCTATCGGAAGGGGACTTCAGAAAGGAGCGGAACTCTCCAACATGGAGATAGTCGGTGGGGAGATCGCAGTGCTCCCGGAGATGGTGAACGGTGTGGATCTCTCGGGAACATGTCTCGGTTATGTACCAAAGGACAGGATGATCAACGGACAGGCCTGCAGGAAAGGTGATGTCATCGTAGCGTTGAAATCGTCCGGTATCCACTCCAACGGACTCACACTTGCTAGGAAGGTCTTCGAGAATGCGGGATACAAGATGAAGGATAAGATATCCGGACTCGGTAAGAGCGTAGGTGAGGAGTTGCTCACACCCACGGAGATCTACGTGAGAGAGGTGCTCGACATCATAAGGAAGCATGAGGTCCACGGATTGGTGGATATCACCGGCGGAGGATTGAGGAACATCCTCCGTATGAATCAGTCATGCAGATACATCATCGATGATCCCATAGAACCCGCACCGATCTTCAAGAAGATACAGGAACTCGGTAACATAACGACCGAGGAGATCTATCAGACGCTCAACATGAGCATGGGATTCGATATCATCGCACCCGCCGATGTGGCGGAATCCATCGCTAACGAATATGACAATGCGTTCGTGGTCGGTCGTGTGGAAGAAGGTAAGGGAGTATTGTTCGAACCCGAGGACATACTCTACGAGCATTACTGATCCAACATCGCATGCAAAGCACCCGTGACGGCACCCAATGCCGTACATGTCTCCAGTGAATACTTACCGTCGGTAATGTCGAGATTGTACTTCGGTATCGATGCCGGGCCCTTCGGTACCCCGTGCGGCCCGAGACCGAACACCAAGAGGATGCTTTGACCGTTGGATACCATATCCGCGGTCTGACGAAGCGTTATCGATTTCTTGTTATCGGGTTTGCTTGTTGTGAGTATAGGTTCTCCCAACTGCGGAGGGAACCCTCTCTCGGGATACGGGAAGCTCAGGAACCTTCCCAATTCCGCCAGGTCCATGAAATAATCCCCGTGGGATCCGATACTTGTGGTGCCGGCGACCCATTCCGCCAGCTCCTTGGGTTGCTTGATATCCTCGGGGAACGGGAATCCGAACAGTGCCAGGTTCATGTTGAACGCCATGGCCAATCCGCCCACCCTGGCGATGACCCTCCTGTGTGGCTCGCGGAACTTCTGTGAATCGTATGAATTGTACAAACCGATGGTGATCCTTCCTCTTCCCATGTTCATTCCTCTATTGGTCTGGCCATGATGGCCCTGGCATCACCGTCGACATAGATCTCCATGTCCGGATGCTGTTCGCGATACCTCTCCATCATCGCCATTATCTGAGACAATGTTAGATTCGGGTCGCTCACATCCATCAGGACCGTGTCCATGTTATCAACCCATATGAATGCTTTAGAATGGTTAAAAGTGATTGGTGCCGCGAGCCGGGATCGAACCAGCGACTTCGTGATCTTCAGTCACGCACTCGTACCTGCTGAGTTACCGCGGCGTAAACCTCCCAATGAGGATTCCATATTAAAACTTGATGGGAAGAGGGCGGTTTGGAACCGCCCGTTCAATGTGTTTTACGGCGACGGAGCCATCTCCATCTCCTACCGCGGACTATGATCACGTGACCGTTCTCCGTGAGCCACCTATATCTGTACAGATAGATCTCGGCGATGGTCACGAGTACCAACAGGACGACGCTGGAGATGATCAGCGTGGTCCTGAAGGTACCTCCTTCGGTGTTGATGAGTGGGATCAGGATCGCCATGACGGCGATCCATTCGGCGATGAACAGTACGTCAATCAGTACGTGCCTCGGGTTCATCGTCGTCCTCCACGGTCGATATGGCCTGGAGAGCGATGATCTTGTCATCGTTGCGCATATCCATTATCTTGACTCCCGCCGCGTTACGTCCGGTGACGCGGATATCGGAGACCTTTATGCGTATGATCTTACCCTGTTTGCTGGTGACCATGAGCTCGTCGTCCATGTTCACCTTGACGATCGCCACCACCGAACCGTTCCTCTCGGTGGTCTTCATCGTGATGACACCTTTCGAACCGCGGTGGGTCTTACGGTATTCGTCGACTATGGATATCTTGCCGAAACCGTTCTCGGATACCGAGAGGATCATGTCCTCGGGCTTCACGATGGTCATTCCCACGACCTCGTCGTCACCCACGAGCGATATTCCCTTTACACCCATGGTATCCCTGCCTGTGGCACGTACCTCGGATTCGTCGAATCTCGCGGCCTGACCGTCCTTCGTCGCGATGACTATCTCGCGTGCATGGTTCGTTATACCCGTTCCGATCAGTTCGTCACCGTAATCGAGTTTGATCGCCTTGATCCCTCTGGACCTCACGTTGCTGTATGCGCTGAGGTTGGTCTTCTTGATCACACCCAACTTGGTGCAGAACACCAGGGATCTGTCGTCGGTGAACTCCGATGCACTGATGGTGTTGACGACCTTCTCGTCCTCCTCGAGGTCGGGTAACATATTGACTATCGGTTTACCCTTGGACTGTCTGCTTCCCTCGGGTATCTTGTAACCCTTGAGCCAGTGGAGACGTCCCTTGTTCGTTATGAACAGGAGATAATCGTGGGTGCATGCGACGAACATGTTCGCCACGTCATCCTCCTCCTTGGTCTGCATACCTATGAGTCCTACGCCTCCGCGACCCTGCTGTTTGTATGTCCTCAACGGGATACGTTTGATGTAGTTGTCCCTGGTGATCGTTATGACCACATCCTCCCTGGGGATGAGGTCCTCCTCGTCACTATCTATGGCGTTGGGATCGATCTCTGTACGGCGCTCGTCACCGTAGCCTTCCTTCATCTCGGTGAGCTCGTCCTTGATTATCTGAAGCACCCTTCCCTCGTGGGACAGGATGTCCTCGAGATCGATCATCAGCTTCTTGATGTCGTTGTACTCGCCTTTGACACCGTCGATCTCCAAACCCGTGAGCTTCTGTAATTTCATATCGAGGATCGCTTTGGCCTGATCCGCATCTATTGAGAGAAGACTCTGAAGTCCTTCCGATGCCTCATCGGCGTTCTTCGACGCACGTATCAGCTCTATGACATCATCCATACGGTTGATGGCGGCCATCAATCCCTCGAGGATGTGGTATCTCTTCCTCGCTACATCGAGGTCGAATGCGGTCCTTCTCGTGACCACCTCCTTCCTGTGCCCGATGTATTGTCCTATGAGTTCCTTGAGTGTGAGCAACATCGGTTTGTTGTTCACCAATGCGAGGTTAATCACACCGAAGGTTATCTCCATCTGTGTGTGCTTGAACAGATTCTCCAACACGACGGTCTCCATGGCATCCTTGTGGAGTTCGATGACTATGCGCATACCATCCTTGTCCGACTCGTCGTTCACGTTGGTGATGCCTTCGATATCCTTGTTCCTGACCGCGTCGGCTATCTGCTCGATCAGTCTCTCCTTGTTGACCTGATACGGGATCTCATCTACGATGATCATCATCTTCCCGTTGGACTTCTCCTCGAAGTGGGTCTTGGACCTCACCCTGATCTTTCCGCGTCCCGTTTTGTATGCGGACACTATCCCTCCGAGACCGTATATCGTACCTCCTGTGGGGAAATCGGGGCCCTTGATGAACTGCATCAGTTCCGGTACATCCGCTTCGGGGTTGTCTATGGCGAACTTGATCGCATCCACCACCTCGCTCAGGTTGTGGGGAGGCATGTTAGTGGCCATCCCGACTGCTATACCTGCGGAACCGTTCACCAGGAGGTTGGGGACCTTCGATGGCAATACGACGGGCTCCTTCAGAGAACCGTCGAAGTTATCCGCAAAGTCGATGGTATCCTTGTCTATGTCCGCGAGCATATCTGCGGACATCTTTGTCAGACGGGCCTCGGTGTAACGCATCGCTGCCGCCGAATCACCGTCCACCGAACCGAAGTTACCCTGACCGTCGACCAACGGATACCTCAGTGAGAAGGGCTGTGCCATCCTGACCATCGCATCGTATACGGCGGTGTCACCGTGGGGGTGGTACTTACCCAGGACCTCTCCCACTATCCTTGCAGATTTCTTGTGTGGTCTGTTATAAGGTATACCGAGGTCGTTCATCGCGTAGAGGATCCTTCTGTGGACCGGCTTGAGTCCGTCCCTCACATCCGGTAATGCACGTCCTACGATGACACTCATGGAGTAATCCACATAGGAACGGGACATCTCCCTCTCGATCGGTTGTGTGATTATCTGATCCCTGACGGGCGTATCATTCTCGTATTCCTCTGCCATGATATCACACATCCAAGTTGACTACCTCGTGGGCATGTTCTATGATGTATTCTCTTCTGGGTTCCACAGCATCACCCATGAGGATGGAGAACAGATGATCCGCCAACTGTGCATCTGTGATCTCCACCTTCTTCATCAATCTCCTCGAAGGATCCATGGTGGTCTCCCACAACTGATGGGGATTCATCTCTCCCAGACCCTTGTACCTGCTAACATTACAACCCTGTCCCAGTTCCTGAGAGGCCGCGGAGAGTTCCGTATCGTTGTAACAGTAGATCTCCTTCTTCCCCTTGGCGACCCTGTAGAGCGGGGGCATGGCGAGATATACATGACCTGCCTCGATCAATGGTCTCATCTGCCTGTAGAACAGTGTAAGTAACAAGGTGGCGATGTGTGCACCGTCCACATCCGCATCGGTCATGATTATGACCCTGTGGTATCTGATCTTGCTTACATCGAAATCGTTACCCACGCCTCCGCCTATGGCGGTGACGAGGTTCTTGATCTCGGCGGATTCCAATATCTTGTCCGGCCTGACCTTCTCGACGTTGAGGATCTTACCCCTGATGGGGAGGATGGCTTGGAACGTCCTGTCACGGCCCTGTTTCGCCGAACCGCCTGCCGAATCTCCCTCCACGATGTAGAGCTCGCATTTGCTCGGATCCTTGTCGGAACAGTCGGCGAGCTTACCTGGGAGTGCGTTTGAATCGAAGACGCTCTTCCTCCTTGCCGTCTCCTTCGCCTTACGAGCGGCCTCCCTTGCGGTGTATGCCTCTACGCTCCTCCTGACTATTATGTCCCCGACCTTGGGGTTCTCGAGGAGGAACTCCGATAATCTCGATGTCATGAAGCTTGCTACCGCGGTCTGAGCGATACTGTTACCCAACTTGGATTTGGTCTGTCCCTCGAACTGCGGTTCGGGGATCTTGATGCTGACCACAGCGGTCAATCCCTCACGGATATCCGAACCTTCGAACGATATCCCTTTGGCGAATGCCTTGTCCTTGGCGAAATCGTTGAAGCATTTCGTCAATGCGGTCCTGAATCCCGAGAGGTGTGTTCCACCTTCGGGTGTGCTGATGGTGTTGACGAATGACACTATACTTTCGGAATAATCGCTCGTCCACTGCATGGCGATGTCGATATCGATCTGATTGTCCCCGGATGCATCCGTGTAATCGTACTTGCCGTGGAGATAGATGGGATTGGGGTGGATGGGAGTCTTCGTCTTGTTGATGTATTGTACGAATTCCGAGACACCGCCATCGTAATGGAACGTCTCCTTGTTACCCGACCTCTTATCCTCGAAGTTGATGGATACCTCCTTGTTCAGGAACGCCTGGTTGCGGAACCTGTTCTGGAGTGTGTTGTAATCGAATTCCACCGTCTCGAATATCTCCGGATCCGGAAGGAACGATATGGTGGTACCCGTCCTGTCGGAATCACCTATCACCTCGACCGGGCCGTCGGGTACTCCCCTGTGGTATGACTGACGGTACTTCTTACCGTCCCTCTCCACGATGGCGACCATCCAAACGGACAGACCGTTCACTACGGAGACACCGACCCCGTGGAGTCCTCCCGACACCTTGTAACTGTTCTTGTTGAACTTACCACCGGCATGGAGCTCCGTAAGAGCAAGCTCCAATGCGGATTTCCCTTTCTCGTGCATACCGGTCGGTATACCGCGTCCGTCATCCTGTACCGTACAGGAGCCGTCCTCATTGATCCAAACGTAGATCTGATCGGCATAACCTGCCATGGCCTCATCTATACTGTTGTCAACGACCTCGTAGACGAGATGGTGCAGACCCCTGGTATCCGTACTTCCGATGTACATACCGGGCCTCTTCCTGACCGCCTCAAGGCCTTCGAGAACGACTATACTGTCCGCACCGTATGCAGAACCGCTGTTATTCCCATCCATTTAATCACACCTGATGCAATAGTGCATCGTTTCTGACCCTGTATATTTATTATAATATATTAATACGCGCGCGTGCACGCGAATGCGACATCGTTAGAAATTAGGCATGACAAGAGATTTTGTAACTGTTCAGAACCCTATCTTCTCGAGTGATGAGTCAGAATGATGCCTGTCGG
>R20__coassemble_179_pt1 | contig 50591 bp, 39 predicted proteins | sample R20__metabat2_low_PE_015 | metagenome-assembled genome bin R20
CAGTCAGAACTCGTCAGGAGGGATATCCGCATACCCTCACTGAAACCACAACGTATAATCATTATCTCTCCTCGTCATGATTAAAGACCATGACGTACATCCATGGATACGTAAGGGAACATCATGGACAGAAAGGCCATCTTCATCGTTATAAACCTGATCTCGGTGATCATATCGATCATCCCGGTAAAGAGCGGGATGGATCAGCATCCTGTATACGTAGCATTGTTGGCATTCGTCTTCCTGATGGCCTACTTCAGCATAATGCTCGTTCTGGATAAGATGCCCTTGAATCAGGAGAGATACAAAGGGGAAGGGAGGATACGTTTCGCTGTGTACTATACAGCCTGTGGATTGATAGGTTCTATAGCATCGGCGACGATAACGTGGATAGGGATGTTGAACGAATTGTTCCCGTTCATTATCCTGATGATAGTGATCATGTCCTTCGGGGACTATTTCGTAAGGGTCAAAGGATGATTCGGGTGGTTTGTGATGAACGAGATCGAGAAAGGCATCATTGACAAGGTCGACAGGATCGCCGATGATCTGAAAGGATTGGCTATAGCTATACACGATAATCCGGAGATCGGTCTGAAGGAATACGAGGCGTGCCGTCTCCACACCGAGATGTTGAAGAGAAATGGATTCGATGTCACCGTAGGTGCGGCCGGATTCGAGACGGCGTTCATCGCTTCCCACAAGAGTGGAAAGGAAGGGCCTGTGATAGTCTTCCTTGCGGAATACGATGCGTTACCCGGATTGGGTCATGGTTGCGGGCATAATCTTGTTGGTACAGTCGCTACCGGCTCTGGTATAGCTGTCACAGATATCATCGATAGATTCGGCGGCGAGGTATGTGTGTATGGTACGCCTGCAGAAGAATCCGTCGGTACCAAGGTGGATTTCATCAGAGCAGGATTGTTCGATGATTGTGATGTCGTCATGATGGCCCATCCCAGCTACCGCGATGCGGATGGGATGAACACCATAGCTATGACCAATATGAAGGTGGAATTCTTCGGGAAGGCGGCACATGCTGCCGCTGTGCCAGATGAAGGCATCAACGCATTGGATGCCATGATCTCGTTGTACAATATGATCAACGCCTACCGCCAACAGACACGTCCCGATGTCAGGATCCACGGAATCATCACCAACGGCGGTGATGCCCCCAACATAATACCCGCATACACATCCGCCATGTTCTACATCCGTGCGAACGATACGGAGCATTGTAGGTTCGTATACGATAAGGTGAAGGATATCGTGGTCGCGGCCGCTTTGGGGACAGGATGCGATTACAAGATCACACAGACCGAGAACTTCCTCGATGATACGAGGACCAACTATACCTTGGCCGGACCCATAACCAACAGATTGGAATCATTCGGTGTCGAAGTCAAAAGAACGAAAGGAGAACATCTCTCGGTCTCATCGGATCTCGGTAATGTTAGTCGTGTTAGACCATCTATGCAGATGCTCTTCCGCATAGGTGTGCCTGATTCCGGGAACGTGACGGAAGCACATTCGAAGGGATTCGTACGTGACTCGCGTTCCGATTTCGCATTGGATTCCATGCTGACATACATCAAATCCTTCGCATTGGCCACATACGATATCCTCACAGAGCCAGATATCTTGAAGAAGATAAACGATGAGTTCAACGGGAATTGAAAGGGCAGGTTGATGGTGGTTGTTAGACCACCATCGGATCATGCCTTGTGCCTGATCATGAACCTTTCCAATCTGTCATACGCATCGGCAAGGACCTCTATCCTCGGCAATGTGATCGTACGGAAGTGTCCCTGACCGAATTCGGGATCGAATCCCGAACCGTGCACGAGAACAACACCCTCTTCATTCATCAGGTCGAGGACGAACTGTTTGTCATCCTCCCATATACCGTTGAGTTCGACCTTCGGGAACATATAGAACGCACCCTGTGGCTCTCTCACGGAGATGCCGGGGATCTCGTTCAATCTCTCGAACGAGAAACGTGCCCTGTCGCTGAGTCTCCTGTTCATATCGACGATATAATCCTGTGGTCCCTGAAGGGATGCCTGTGCCGCCCACTGACACGGGACGTTGGGACAGATACGTGCACGGCACTGTTTCATCAGTCCCTCCCAGACATCGCTGAGCATACCGGATTCATCCATGAAGTATCCGTATCCCACCCTCCAACCGGGCATCAGATTGACTTTGGAGAATCCGTTGAGGATTATCCTCGTGATGTCCAAAGGTAATCTCGACATGGAGAAGAACGGTTTTTCCGTTATCTTATCGTATATCTCATCGGAGATGATCGGTAATTCCATCTCTGCCGCAAGGTCACCTATCTCGCGTATGACCTTCTCGTCGAACACCGCTCCCGTGGGATTGTTCGGATTGATCACAACTATTGCCTTAGTCCTATCCGTGATGCGCTTGCGCATCATATCCACATCAGGCGTCCAATCCTCATCCTCGATCAATCTGTACGAGACGGTCTTTCCGCCGTAGAAATCGATGTACTGATGATATGACGGATATCCCGGTCCCGAGACCAATACCTCGTCACCATCCTCGACCATAGCACCCATCAGGAGGTTTATCGCTTCACCTACACCCGATGTCACGAACACCTGGTCCGATGTTATCTTGGTACCATGTTTCTCATACTCACGATCCACGATCGCCTGTCTGAACTCCGGGTTACCTTGGGAATCCCCGTAACCGTTATCTGTGTGATCGACCGCTTTCCTGAGAGCGTTCTTGAAGTAAGCTGGGGTCTCGAAATCCCATTTGTTGGGATCGCCGATGTTGAGCATACACAGCTTCCTACCCTGAGCGGCGAGCTTGGCAGCTGGTACTGCGACCTCTCTGATCGCATAGTTCATCTCCATAGCACGTCTGGAAGCTTGTATCTTTCTTACCATACTTATCGAGACAGTAAATCTTATGAGATTGATATAAACGTTCGTGCATGCCATATGGCTGCCACATATCATTCTTCCATCACCCATCCTATTCCCTGGAAGTACCCTGGAATCCCAACGGGAACACCTCTGGCACGGAAGATAATCCTTTTAGGTGTGCTGTATATAACGAGAGTCGATGGCAGCTATCAGACTAGGAAAGAACCACCTGAGATGGTGTGACGAATGCAACCTACCGATCTTGGAGAACGAGAGATGTCCCGTATGCGGACATGATACCCATGAGGTAGAGGTGACACCACCCGGTGAGGTCAGACCTGCGTTCGAACACGACATCGAGATGATCAGAGGACTTGTCGATAAACAGTTCGGCGAGGGTTCCGGGAAGGCGATGCTTCCGGATGGACACATCGTACTCCTTAACAAAGCACCATCATTGGACAGGATGGATGAGGTCATCATCGACGGCAAAACGATAGCATCCATCAGATACGACCTTGGGAAGAAATGGATCTTCATCAACCGTATGCAGAGTGCCATGAGGATCTCCAAGGTCATGAGCAAGGGATATGTGGTCATCGATCCCGCTGCCGTCAAGTTCGTACAGGAATCCAAGAATCTCATGGCACCCGGTGTCATCGATGCATCGCCCGATGTGAAGGATGGTGATGAGGTCGTGATCATCACCAAGGAAAGGGAAGCCATCGCCACAGGTACCGCAAGGATGTCCGCCGAGGAGATGATATCATCCGATCACGGCATGGCCGTCAGGACCAAATGGTACAAACCCGAGGCTAGTGCTGTCATCGACAAGGACAACTCCTGGGATGAAGCTGTGAAAGCGAATGAGAACGTCATCTTCAGGAGAAGGGATGAGGCGGTAGCCTTCATCAAGAGGACCATCGAACAATACGATAAACCTGCCATAGTCTCATTCTCCGGTGGGAAGGATTCCCTCACAACATTACTTCTAACAATAGATGCCGGTCTCAATCTCCCTGTCCTCTTCGTCAACACGGGATTGGAGTTCAACGAGACCGTCGACCATGTACATGATGTGTGCAAAAGGCACAATCTGACACTGATCGAGGAGGATGCACCCACGGATGCGTTCTTCGGTAATCTGGTGCAATTCGGTCCTCCTGCCAAGGATTACAGATGGTGTTGCAAGACCAACAAGTTGGGTCCCACTGTGGCTGCGATCAACAAGAACTTCCCCAAAGGATGTCTATCATTCATAGGTCAGAGGAAGTACGAATCCGAGGCCAGACACAATAAACCCAGGGTATGGGTGAATCCGTGGACTCCCGGACAGACAGGTGCGTCACCCATCCAAAGTTGGAACTCCATCCATGTTTGGTTCTACATCTTCTACAAGAAGGAACCGTTCAACGTATGGTACACAAGAGGATTGGATAGGATAGGTTGCTTCCTTTGTCCCGCATCCGACCTTGCGGAATTCGATATAGTGGCCGGTAATTCGGATAGATACCCGCAATGGGATGCGTATCTGAACGAATACATGGAATCCCGCGGACTTCCGAAGGAATGGAAGGAGTACGGATTGTGGAGATGGAAGAAGGCACCTCAATCCATCAAAGAGGAGGTACAGAGAGTGACTGGAAAGGATGTGTCCGAACTCACGAAACAGACGAAATCCCCCGAGAAGGGACCCATATCCATGAAGGTTCAGGAAGGATATTCTCCGTGTGTCATAGGATTCAGCATCGAGGCCGCATTATCGAGACCTATCGACCTTGAAAGGTTATCGAAGTTCATGCAGGCATTGGGTAGGACCGTCGAGGTCGACCCCGAAGGACAATGGGCCTCCGTGGATTACATCACGGTATACAGAGAGGGTGCGATAATCTCCAAGGCCTCCGTCGAAGGGGATGCGCGCAGGGAGATCGAGAGATTGTTCGAACTTGTGATAAGGTCCGAACAATGCGTCGGATGCGGACTCTGTGCGGCAAGGTGCGAACAGCACGCACTCTACATGAAGGACGGAAGGGTGGAGATCAATCCCGACGATTGCATCTGGTGTAAGGAATGCTTCGGACCCTGTCCCGCATTGAACTTCAGGAACACGGACGACGATATGTGATCATTCGTTACCGATCGCGTCCCTCATCACCTGATGATCGGGTTCCGTGCCGAACCAGAGTTTGAACGATTCGGCACCCTGACCTACGAGTACATCGGCACCGCTGATTATCTTGCAGCCGAGCGTCCTTGCGACCTGTATGAATCTCGTCTTCCTGCTGTAGACCATATCCAATATGCATTGATCGCCGTTCATGGTGTTGAGGTCGAAGGGATAGATGGAATCCTTGATCATACCGATGGGTGTGCAGTTGATGATTATGTCGTATCCCGAAACATCGGGATCGGATGTTGGTTCTACCAGAAGATCGTCACACAGTTCCAACAACGTGACCTCGTTCCTTGCCAACACGTGAACATCGCATCCCATGGATTTCATGGCATAGGCGGATGCCCTTGCGGCTCCGCCGGAACCGATGACCAGCGCACGTTTGTTGCCTAGATCGTAACCGGACATGGTGAATGCCCTCCTGATACCCGTGCTGTCGGTATTGTATCCTTTCAGTTTACCGTCATCGTTGACGATCGTGTTCACGGCACCTATCTTTATGGATTCCTCGGAACACTCGTCGAGTATCGACATCACCTCGGTCCTGTAAGGTATGGTGATGTTCAATCCCCTGATCTGATATTGCACCATCACCTCTCCTATCCTATCGGATGTCTTGGAATCGAATGTCAACGCTATGGCATTCAGCTTCGCCTTCTTGATGGCGGCGTTCTGCATGTCCGTGAACTTGTTGTTCTGTATGTTGCAACCGGCGATACCGACGATGGTACAATCATCTCCGAGATCGTCCAGGACATCCACCTCCAACTGACCTTCTGCGGTGGGTGCTCCGATGTATCCGAATGTGAACTCGTTACCGAGGATATTGCTCCTCAATCTTGTGATGGTACCCATCTCCCCCATTCCTATCAGCACATGCCTCTTACCGACGATCTGGGAGGCTTCATACAACTTACTGAGATCCTTGAAGGACCTGACCATGAACGCTCCCTTGGCGATATCCTGTACCTTGGAGAACATGTTGATGATCTCACAGACATCGGGAGTGCTTTGGAAATCATGATACGATCTCACGCTCCTGTATCCGTGGACTATCTCGGTACCGTTGTCGACGTAACCGTTGAAACCGGGAGGTATGAGTGACGGGTCCCTTCCGCAGAGATTAATGATCGTATCCGAATCCACATTATCGGGGACCTTATCGAAAACATCCATACGTACCTCGTCATAATCGTAACGGAATGTGAGGTCGCACGGTCTTCCGTATGCCGCACAGATGCGCATCAGATCGACCTCGTATAAGGGATGGAATGAACGTTTGATTCGATATGCTGTACGGCGGGGAGATCGACTCTATCTTCCATAGGATGGTACCATCACTTTGAGAGATTGTCATCATATTAAACTATTCACATGCGTGAATCAGAGGTATCTACGATCGTATCGTTTTCTGTATTATTCGGCTTGTTTATCATCACTATACCGATGAACACCAGTACCATACCGATGATGTTGAAGACATCCAATACCTCTCCGTAGAATAGGAATCCGACTATAGCACACGTCACCACCTCCAGGAACAATACCACGGATGATGTCGTTGCGGAGAGATCCTTCAGACATAACGCATGCATATAGTATGGGATCAAGGTGAACACTATACCGAGGAGGAGTACGTTCTTCGTGACATCGAAACTCGAGAACGTTATCTCGAACATCTCCGTCGGTCCGCAGAACGGGAATGTGCATATCGAACACACGAGGAAGATGTAGAACAGTATCGTGCTCGAACTGCAACCATCCTTCACGGCATCCTTTACACCCACCGTATAGATGGCGAATGTGAAACCGGAGATTATGCCGACCAATATACCCAAAGGATTGGTCGCATCCACGCCTCCCAACACCCCGGATACGAGGACACAACCTGCGAACGCTATCAACAACGATGATTTCTGCATCATCGATAGTCTCTCCCTGAAGATGAAGTAGGACATGATGGCGACGAAGTACGGTTCGGTGTTCTCCAATACCGCCGCTAATGAGAGATCGACCATCAACTGTGCCTGGAAATAACACGTATCCGCGGCGATCTTCACGATACCTATCAGCACCAACAGTCTCAGTTCATGTCTATTGATCCTGAACATGCTCCTATCCTTCACGAAGATGATAGAACCGATCACGATCGTACAGATGATACATCTGAGCTCGAACATCTGTAAAGAACTCAATCCGGCATCCGACAATGCCCTTATGCATAATCCCAGGAAACCCCAGATGATGGATGCTGCCGATATCAACAGGATGGAAGTATAATCCCTGAATGTACTCATGTCAATAACCCGTCATCCAGTGATAGAACCTTACGAAACGGTTATCCGAGACCATCCTCTCGTCCTTGACGACCATCTTGATGAAATAACCGGGATCACCGTAGACGGTGAACATGTCGCAATCCGTGCCGTCACCCTCATAGGTCAACTGTCTCATGGGGAATGACAGTTCATGCATGTGCGTTCCCTTGGAATCGCTGATCAGTGTGAGATACACCTCACCGTCGTCGCATCTCTTCATGATCAGTTCCGCACCGTGGCCGTATGCGAAGAATGTCACTCTCTTGATCTCGGACACACCCGGTTGTTCGGATACCTCCCAGCCGACGGAATCATCTATGAATAATAGGAACTGGTCCCTGTACATGCATGCATCGCCTTCCACGAACAACGAATCGTTCATGGCATTCGCATTGAAGTTGATGCGCATCTTGACCGTGTGATACAACACATCGGGGTGCATGAGCAACGCGATGTACAATATGAGGATCATTATATCGATCGTGTTCGGGGGATTGCCTATCAATGCATCCCAGAGATAGACGTACTCGAAGGCCACCTCGTACATTATCGGTATGGCCAATACGACTATCGCGACCCCTGCCAGGATCGAGAGACGTGTCTGATTGTATCTGTTCCCGATATACAGCAGGAGGTTGAGGTAGATACCCAATCCTCCGATGAAACATTCGACGACAGCGAAGCTCAACCTGAGCAGATCGTCGTTCTCGAACGCATACAGACCTTCCTGCATTATGAAGAGGCTGCACATCAATCCGAAGACGGCCAGGTTCATGGCGAGGTTCTCGTTCCTCTTTATGAGCATCAACACCGCCAGGATGATGGTGATGACGATACATGCGATCAGTACGATCTGAGAGGTACCGATATGCCTGGTGAACGTGGAGATATCCAACGTACCGAGGACTATCGTCAACAACAGTACGATGATCGATGCCAATTTACCGGATCTCGACTTGGCTACCATTCTTCCACCTCGTCCCTCACCTTCAATATATACTCGGAACCGTGGTCACCGTACATCATGATCGTATCGCACGTATCGATGGGACCGTTCGTAGTGACACTGCTGATCGATGTCCTGAATGCGTTCAACATGGAACCCGTCGACGAACCCGGTATGGTGACGTATATCCTATCGTGATCCTTCCATTTCTGCAGGATCATCTCCGTCTCTTCGAATAGGTGATTGTATAATACGCATCTGAACTCGCATTCCACGGGTCCTCCGTCTGTGGTCGCGACCCAATCGCTCCTGTCGTCGAATGCCTTCAGGATCGTACGCGCATAACTTCTTGTGGTGTATGTCGTGGGTCCCGATGCCTCTATGCGCCTTATGGCACTGAACGTCCTCATGTTCTTGGCCATCGGCATACTGTCCCTGACACGTTCGCTGCCGACCATCACGAAGAGGAGGAAGTACATCACACACGCCACGCACATGCTCGGATATGTTGTGAGTATCTCCTCCGGTGGGACACCGTACGATTCGGCATCGATATAGATCTCACCCATCGTCAGTCCCAACATCAGTATGGAGGAGAACATCATCCCACGCGATCTCGTCCTGCCTCTGACGAAAAGAAAACCCGTGTACATCATATTCAGGGCGATTATCATCATTACGAACGCATATGCGAACGAGATACCGCGTGGATCCGCGAAATCCGAGAGATTGCTGATGATCCTGTTGATCGCCACGGATATCGCATACAATCCGATAGCACGACTGAAATTGTTAGAGAAATCTATCAATATCATCGTTCCCAATGCGATCTGTATCACGATACCGATCATGAATGTGACACTGAGATCCTCTCCCGCATCGATCGAATTCAATAGATAGACGTACTCGGAGAGGACCGCATTGAGGATGAGCATCATCGCGACGATCTTCGTCATCTTCGACAATATGAACGACGCCGTGGTGTGGACGCCTTTCTTTATCGCGGCATTGATGTTCATCGTTACCCCGATGTTGTCCATCCGTTATTAATCTCATCCATGTGCACCCATCGAGATGAATAGGATTAATAATCCGACGGACCTTCGGAGACATATGGATGCGTACAACGGCATTGATCCGAAGGTCATCAACAGAGCGGTGCTGTACATCATCCTATGCGTCATCAATATCGTGTCCGTGACCATGGGTTACTTCGAGGATTTCCTTGCGGAAGGTTTCGACTACGCCGATGTGAGCTATCTCTTCACCGACCTCGGACTCAGTTTCATCATACTGTTGCTCATCTACGCCATCATCAACGGGAACAGGAAGGCGTACATACTCTCGATATTGCTGATAATCCTCGATATGTCCCTTTTCATAGGATATTTCTTCAATGGTATCTCCCATGCCTTCGTCATCGTGTCATCGGTACTCTGTATGGTGATATTGCTGACCAATCCCATCAGAGGATTGTGCATCGGTAAGAAGCAAGAGATCCAACCCGATGATTATTAATCCGTATCATTCGTTCCGGAGAATATGGGTAACAAGGAGTTGGAGACCGAGCTCAATTCCATTCAACACAGATTATTCGATGAAAAAGGATCGGTACTGATGGTGTTCGAGGGCGTGGGAGGGAGTCAGATGTCCTTCCTGATCAACGGTCTCACATCCATGTTGGAGCCCAGAGGTATAGAATATCATAGTTTCACACCAGACAGGGTCCACAATTACGTCGGGTACGCACCTTCCAAAGGGAAGATCGGTATCTTCGACAGATCGTGGTACAGTTACGTCATAGACAACGATCTGATCGATGATTCGAGTATAGGGAGCATAATGGCACTCGAGAGATATCTGATCGACAGCGGGATCATCCTGATCAAGGTATTCTTGGATATGACGAAGAAGAGGATGGATGAGGTGAAGGACACCTACCCCATACCTCCGTCCAAGGATTGCGGTTTCCTGACGGATGACGATCCGGATTATCACAGATTCTCCATGAGGGACGATGAGGTATCCTCGTTGATCGAGAGGACGGATTCACAGGACCTCCCATGGGATATCATCAAGGTGGGAGAGTTCAACGATACCGTAGATGATATCGCCAATGCCATACTGAGAAGATTGGAACAGCACATCTCCTCCGATTATGTACCATCGAGCTCCACCATCAAGACGATATACGACAATCCCCGCAAGAATGTCGATTTCTCGAAGAGATTCACCAAACCCGAGTATAAGGATAGGTTGAAGGAATATCAGAGCAGATTGGCGGAACTCCAATGTAAGTTGGCATTATCGAACAGATCATTGGTATTGGTGTTCGAGGGATGGGATGCCGCAGGTAAGGGAGGATCCATAAAACGTGTCACCAAGGCGTTGAATCCCCGCGGTTATTCCACGTATCCCACATCCGCACCGAACGATGAGGAAAGAGCGAACACATATCTTTGGAGATTCGCCAGAAGATTGCCGGAGAAGGGGCACATATCCATCTTCGACAGGAGTTGGTACGGGAGGATGATGGTCGAACCCATCGAAAAACTGTGTTCCAATGCCGAATACTCCCGTTCGGCAGATGAGATCAACATGTTCGAGAGGAACATGACCGATAAAGGATGCATAGTGATCAAGTTCTGGATGGAGATAACCAAGGATGTTCAATTGGAGAGATTCAACGACCGTCAGAACGATCCCATGAAACAATGGAAGATCACGGACGAGGATTGGCGTAACAGGGACAGGTGGGATGAGTACGAGAGATACGTGGATGATATGATCGAATCCACCAACACCCCCAATGCTCCCTGGTATGTGATCGAGAGCGTGGACAAGTACTACGGACGCATCAAAGTACTCAAGACCATATGCGACACATTGGAGAGGGAACTCTGATTCAGAGCACCTTCATATTCCTGCCGAACAGTCTCTTGAAATCCTTGGCCGATTCCTCGAGCTTCCAACGTTCCATGCTGACATCCTGATCTGACATCAGTGTGAACAATATCGTGTTACCTTTCACCGCCTCTACTGTAAAATCGGTCTCCAACTGCATCCTGTGACGGTCCATGGCATCCGCCATCCTCAGGATGAGGATACATTGTCTCATGATGAGGGATGTCCTGTCATCCATCTTACGGAACTGTTGATCCTCACCCGTAGGCATCTTCTTGTGATGATATCTCACGAAAGTGGCAATCGTCTGTATCTCACCCATGTCGAATCCTATGAGATTCGAGTTGGAGATTATCTCGCATGACATCACGTGATGCTTCTCGTAACCGAACACCTCGCCTATGTCATGCAATTGCGAAGCATACTCCAACATCTGTATGGTATGCTCGTTCAGATCGGCAACACCCAACTCATTCAACCGCTCGGCGATCTTACGTGCACCCTTCCTGACGGTCATCGCGTGTTCGGAATCGTAACGGCATTTGTATCCCAACTCGGCTATCGCCGATTCCCTGACATCTATGTCACGGAGACCGTGATTGACACGGTAATCCACCATCATGCCTTCCTTCAATCCGTAGTGGGAGATCTCCATCTGAGTAATACCGAGACCTCTCATCAGTTCCTCGGCTATCGCACCTCCCGCCACGATGATATCGGTACGGTTGCTACCCAACTTGGGGACGGTAGAACGTTCCTCGATGTCCATCCCTCTCAGCAACTCCATCATCGGTGACAACGTCTCCATGCACAGGATATCCCTCTTACCGCGGACCGAACATATCTCGGATAACGTCTCCAATGTCCCCGACGATCCCACGACCCTATCGAAACCGATCTCCTTGATGCGCCTCATCGCGCGATATGCACACAATTCCACTTCGCGTTGATATGCAGAATACTCCTCTTGAGACAGAGGTCTCTTGCAATCGAAGGGGAAACCGTATGCGAATCTCACTGCACCCAAGGGGAGGCTCTCGATGAACAATACCTCCTTCCCTTCGGATATGGAGAATTCCGTGCTCCCTCCACCGATGTCTATGAGCAACGTCCTCTCCCTCGGACCGTTCTCACCGAGTACACCCAACCTTATCAGACGGGCCTCCTCCTCGCCCGGTATGACCCTCACTTCCAATCCGTCGGTCTGTATCGCCGCCAACAGCTCATCCCTATTGTCCGCCTCCCTCGCCGCACATGTAGCGTAAGCGAACACCTCATCGGCACCGTGCTTCTTCGCATATGCCGTGAACTTCTTCACGATGATGCCGCATCTCTCGATGGCATCCTCGTCTATCGTCCCTTTTGAATAGAGACTGCGACCGATACGCAGTATCTCCCTATCTCTCGCTATCTCGGTACCCAGAGTACCGTCGTAGAACTTCACTACCAACAGATGGATGGAATTCGTCCCTATGTCGATGAACCCCACGACCTTGGGATCAGTCATGCCATATCCCTCTGTTCTCTATGAACCACTCCTGTGAGCGCAAGGGCCTTTTACCATCCTTGGGGACGAGTTCGTAGGAACCGTCCGGAAGGAGGAGTCTCGCTTTCACGTTATCTGCGAAATGGATCAGAAGTATCTTGTCCCTGATCCTCCTCATCAGATCCTTATCCAACACGGGATACAGCACCTCCACCCTCGCCATGAGGTTCCTTGGCATGAGATCGGACGATCCCATGTACATATCCGGATCCCCGTTGTTCTCGAAGTAATAGATCCTCGAGTGCTCCAGGAATCTATCGACTATACTTGTGACCCTTATGTTCTCGGATACCCCTTTGATTCCCGGACGTAAGCAGCATAATCCTCTGATGTTAAGATCCACCTTCACACCTGCGATCGATGCCTTGTACAATGATGCTATGATGTCCGCATCGATGAGACCGTTGGCCTTCATCATTATGTGACCGTTACCGTGCTCCTTGTGCACGGTGATCTCCCTCTCGATCATCTCGATCAAGGTCTCTTTGAGATTCAACGGTGCTACCAGGAGATGTTTGAACTCCCTCCTTCCGAAGTATCCCGTGAGAGCATTGAACAGTTCACCCACATCCTCGCCTATCTCATCATTCGCTGTGAAGAATGAGATGTCGCTGTATTGTTTCGCGGTGCTCACATTGTAGTTACCGGAACTCATATGGGTGTATCTCACCAATCTGTCGTCCTCCAATCTTACGACCTGCAACAACTTGGAATGGACCTTCAGGTCCACCGGACCGTATACAACGTTCACACCTATCTCTTCCAGGTCCTTGGCCCATTTGATGTTACGGTTCTCGTCGAACTTCGCACGTAACTCCAGAAGGACGCTGACGTTCTTGTGGTTGTTGATCGCCATCTCCAATGCCCTGTAGATGGATGGGTCCTTACCTACTCTGTACAAACAGATCTTGATACTCTGAACATCGGGATCCCTTGCGGATTGTTCGATGAACCTCACCACCGTACCGAACGTCTCGTAGGGATGGAACACGATACGGTCCTTCTTCTTTATCGCCGAGAACAGATCGTAATCGTCCTGCATATCGGGATGTGTGTACGGGGTCATCGGCCTCTCCTTCAGATTCGGATAATCGAGATTCGCTATCTGCCAAAGACTTGAGAGGCACATGGTCTCCTTCGTGGTGAGCACCTGTATCTGATTGAGCTTGAGATTCTGTATGAAGAACGTCCTGACATCCTTCGGACAACGGGAATCGAACACCGCCGCGACGGGGAATCCCATCTGCCTGTCCTCTATGCTCTCCTCCACGGCGGACATGAGATCGCATGCCTCGTCTATGGTCACCTTGACATCCGCATTCCTGATCAAAGTGAGTGTATTTGCGGATATTATCTTCATACCGGGGAACAGACACTCCGATGAATCCAATATTATATCCTCTATAAGGACGAAGTCCGCACCGTGTTCGGACGGTACCTTGACGAACCTATCCAACAAAGGTATCGGTACCTTCACCCTCGCATAGACGGGGTGGTTGTTCCCTTTCAACTTATACGCAAGATTCAACGAATTGTTGGAGATGAACGGGAAGGGATGCGAGACATCCAATGCCATGGGGGTGAGGAGCGTGTGGACCCTCTTCTTGTAATATTCCCTGACCCATGCCTTCTGCTGTTCGGTGAGTTCCTCTATCGCCTTGATGTTGATGTCGTTCTTGGCGAGATCCTTCTTCAATCTCCTCCAACAGACCTCGTATCCGTGATAGAGCGAGGTGATCTTCTCGTATATCTTACCGAGGATGATCGGTCTCTCGATGTAATCCGGATCGTTCTGTACCGCACTTGGGGTCTGTACGACGATACCGGGCATACGGATCATCATGAACTCTTCCAGGTTGTTGTAACATATCGCCAGGAACTTCGCCCTGTCGAGTAAGGGTGTCTTGGTGTTCATAGCCTCGTCGAGACACCTCTGATTGAACTCCAACCAAGATAATTCCCTGTTGATGTAGTATTTCTTGCTGTACAGGTCCACGGGCATGATAGTCCTCGCCAGTACATTGTCGAATTGGGATATATTATCTATCTATGTGGAGGAAATCGATACCCTTCGGGTAAATTGTGAGGATGTGTCGTTCCAATGATGTTCCATCGTTCGTGATCCCGTATTGTAGATTGGACCCACAATGCATCGACCCTATTAGGTTGTTGTATTTTTGCATTTAAACAAACTAATCAGTAAAAATAGAACAAAAATTTATACTTAAATGTAAATCAATACATCATGTTGGTCGACATAACCGTGAAGAATTTCGGTCCGTTCTATGACGAAGCAAGATTGTCCCTGCAGAGGACATCACTTGACGGTCACGACGAGAACCTTCTGATGGATGATGCCATCGGGGAGGAGTTACTATGCTCGGCTGTCATCTTCGGACCCAATTCATCGGGAAAATCGTACATGATACGTGCAGTGGAAATACTGCAGAACATCGTCAGAGCACCGCTTGTCGCCAATATGAAGATACCGTGGTACGTGCCCTTCAGACTCACGAAGGATTCGATGAACGAACCTACCGACATGAGGATACGTTTCACGGATGATGGTGTCCTCTACGACTACTCCGTGAGTTTCACGGACAGCATCATCACGAAGGAATCATTATACCATTATCCGCAGAAGAAAAGGAGCAAGGTGTTCGAGAGAGATGGATCGACATTCACATTCGGAAGGGCCGTTTCGAAAGGAATGAGGACGATCGAACACTTCACATCCCCAAATTCCACATTCCTATCGGTGGCCGCACGGTTGAACAATAAGGTATGTTCGATCGCACACAGATGCATCATCAACGACATACTCGTCATCGGTAGCAATCCATCCGCTCTGATGACTGCTGTCATCGATCGGATGAACTCCGATCGGAATGTCAAAGAACGTTTGATACGTGCGATGAAGATCGCGGATCTCGGGATAGATGACATCATAGGTTCCGTGAACAAGAAGAAGGTAACGGAACTCGGTAATGACATCCCCCCGCAGATGGTGGGCCTGATGATGCTCAGCGGAAATACCGAGGTGATCGACACCCGCCTATACATGAGACATGGTTTCTCGGATGTGGATGTCCCCTCGGAGAGACTCGACTTCCCATATGAGATAGAATCCAACGGCACAATGCAGTTGTTCTGCCTCATCGGACCCATAATCGACGCCTTGGAATACGGTCGCACGATATTCATCGATGAGTTCGGTGCATTCCTGCATTCGGACATATCACGTTGGATAATAGGACAGTTCAAGAGGACATCCAATCCGAAGGATGCACAGATAGTCGTCAACACACACGATCAGATGCTCATGGACCTCGATCTGCTCAGACGCGATCAGATCGTCTTCACTCAGAAGAATGACAGGACTGGAAGATCGGAGATCTATGCATTATCGGATTTCAACGAGACGCGTGCGAACATGGATGTCAGGAAGAACTACTCCCTCGGCAGATTCGGAGCTTTGCCTTCCATATCATCCGATGATCTACTGATGAAAGAATGATTAGACGAATGTCTAACCGCCCTTATCCGCCGATACATGCGAACATCTCCAACTAGACATTTGTACAAAACCACCCTTTCTCACAACGTTATTTGTACACAAAAACAACAAAATACAATCAATTTCTATCGTTAGAACCTACTTAGATAGTCATTAGTACAGTTATTATCATATATGATTAGACATTTGTCTAATCATACCTTCCGAAGATGGAAGGATGTAGGAGAAATCGAGATGAAAGCGACTGTAAAGTATGGATTCGTCATGGCGGCCGTCCTATTGGCCACGATAGTCATGATCCCGTACAGTTCAGCAGACAGTTTGGTAACCACTGATGATGCAGGTAACATCGCGTGGGTGCTGATTTGCAGTGCATTGGTGTTCATCATGACACCCGGTGTCGCACTGTTCTATGGTGGTATGTTACGCAGACAGAGCATGTCCTCTGTCCTTGCACAGACAGGACTGATCATGGGTATAATGGCCGTATCCTGGGCACTTGTAGGATATTCACTCGCGTTCAGCGGTGACCTCAGCGGGATCATAGGCAACCTTGACAAATTCCTCCTCAACGGTGTGAGCTATGATACCATCGCGGAAGGCAGCACGATCCCCGATATGGAGTTCATGATCTTCCAGATGATGTTCGCACTCATCACCGCAGGTATCGTCCTCGGTGCATGTATCGAGAGGGTCAGGTTCAACGCGATCGCCATATTCATGGCGGCATGGTCCGTACTCGTATACGCACCCATGGCACACTGGGTATGGGGTGGTGGATTCTTCGATCAGACATTCACTGTCCTCGATTTCGCAGGCGGAACGGTCGTCCACATATGTGCGGCAACGACGGGTCTCGCACTCGCTGTCTTCGTCGGAAGGAGAAGCGCACGTACGATGAAGAGGGCCCACAGCATGCCTATGGTGTTCATCGGATTCGCACTGCTCTGGTTGGGATGGTTGGGATTCAACGGCGGATCCGGATTGGCAGCCGATGGTGTAGCCATCAACGCATTCGTCGTCACCGTGATCGCTCCCGCGGCAGCTATGCTCTCCTGGGCATTGACACAGTACATCCACGTCGGTCGTGTCAACTCATTGGGTCTGATGTCCGGTGCGTTGGCAGGATTGGTCACGATCACACCCGCAGCAGGTTACGTCGGACCCGGATATGCGTTGCTGATGGGACTCGTAGGCGGAGTCGTATGTTACTTCGGAGTCCTCTTCATGCGCAACAAGTCCGGTATCGACGATGCATTGGATGTGTTCGGTGTCCACGGTATCGGAGCCATCTGGGGTGCCATCGCCACAGGTATCTTCGCCATGCCCGAGTTCGTATCCGAAGGATACGAAGGACTCATCTACGGAAGCACGGACCTGTTCCTCGGACAGCTCGCCGCAGTAGCGATAACACTCGTCTTCTGTTTCGTGATGTCCTATGCTATCATTTGGGTAATATCCAAATTCATGAGAGTACGTCTCGAAGAGGACGAAGAGGTCATCGGAGCGGACATCATCGAACACGGTGAGCCGTCCTACAACATGTGAGGTGAATGAGATGAAGATGATAATGGCAGTGATTCGCCCGGAGAAGGTACAGCCTGTGAAGGATGCCCTGAAGGCGATCGGTATCAACGGAATAACCATAACATCGGTCAGAGGCCGCGGACAGCAGTCGGGACTGAAGTTCACCAACAGGGTAGGTACCATCGTCGTCGATGAGATCGAGAAGACCAAGGTCGAGATCGTCGTCGATGACAAGGATGAGGAGAAGGTCATCGAGGTCGTCAAGAAGGCAGCGGTGACCGGACACATGGGTGACGGTAGGATATTCGTCATACCGATCGAGAGGTCGATACGCATAAGGGATGAATGATTCTCCGACAAAAACGGAAGGGGGTGGCCCATCCCCCTTCCATCCTCTGACACAGAGAATTCTAAGAAACCTCTTCCTTAGATACTCATTCTTACAGAAATGATGACTGGCCGAAAGAAAGGTTTATAAGTATTATAATATAAGCCGTGGCTCCGTTACAATGGGCTCCCTATCTGTCATATGTGATAACGATCCAACGGTCGCCGTGGCATTGATATCTTCGATGTTGATACTGCCGACCATCGGTATGCTGTTAGGATTGACAGGGAAGAAAGAGACCATCTGTAGGTTGCAGATGTACCTATGCGGCATATCGTGCTGTATCGGGATCATGACATTACCGATACACTGCATCTGTTCGGATATCTCGATCATGATACCTTTGGGATCGGCGATAGGTCCGTACGGGATACTGATAGACGGGATATCCGCATTGATGATGACCGTATCATCCGCGGTGTTCCTTCTCGTGATATTGCACATGGCGGGTTCTTCACATGTCATGAGCAACAGATATCTAGCATCCATGAACGGCCTCTACATCGCATGCATGCTCTGCATGTGCGCGGATACCGTCGCCGTACTTCTGATAGGTTGGGAGTGCGTCTCGTTGCTGACGTTCCTCATGAACGACAGACCCGAGGAAGAGGAGCACAGATGGATGTTCTTCGTCATTACACACATCGGCGGATTGATGTTGATCGGGACGTACGCATACATGACATCCGTCACGGGTACCTTCATACTATCGGAATGGTCGGGGATTTCATCATTGGTGGGAACGACGACATCATCGATCCTCATCCTATTGCTGTTCCTGGGATTCGGTTCCAAGTTAGGTATCGTACCTTTCCACGCATGGATGCCGGAGATGTACAGGACGACACCTACACACACCGTGATGTTGCTATCCACAGTATGTTCGAATGTTGCCATCCTGATCCTGTTCAAGAGCATATTCGGTTACATTGGGATATCCGATGACATGAACGGTATCGCATTGATTCTGATGTTATTGTCATCGATATCGGCACTATGGGGTGCCATGGAATCCATGATACAGAACAAACCGAAGAGGATCCTCGCCTATTCGAGCATGGAGAACATGGCGTTGGTCTGCCTATGCATGTCCGTCGCCATAGCATTCGCACCCGTATCGAAATCCGCGATGCAATTGATCCTGATCGCGGGATTGTTGCACACGATCAACCATTCACTTTTCAAATCATTGATGTTGATGACCGTTCACACCGTCGAGGATTGTACGGGTGAGACGGACATCAACCGTTTTGGAGGATTGGGAAGGGCGTTGCCCGCACTGTCCTTCATCGCCGTCATCGGTACCGCTTCTTTGGCAGCAGTTCCACCGATGAACGGATTCACCAGCGAACTGCTGATGCTGCAATCGATGATCTCCGGAGAGACATCGGAATCCATGCTTATGCTCGTCATGCCGTTAGCTGTCGCAGTCCTAGGTATCTGCGGGATGATGGGTGCGACATCGTACATGAGATTGTACGGTTTCACATACCTCGGTCGTCCGAGATCCGAAGGTTCCAAATCGCCCAAATCGATCGGTAAGATACCGATGTTCTCCATGTGGATCCTCGCCATATCCTGTATAGTGACGGGATTGTTCGCATTGAACATAGCCGATGTCCTCAACACGGGGATGAACTCGTTCCTGAACACATCCGTGGAATACAGGGATGCCATGTCCGGTAACTTCGAACCGTTGATACTTGGTATAATGATCCTCGGTACCATCGCCATACTCGTATTCCTCATGCGCTCGAGGAAGGAGGATGGAGTGGAGGCCAACACGTGGGCATGCGGAGGTACGTTGGACGAGGATATGCAATACTCCTCAATGGGATTCTCACAACCCTTGGTACGTGTGTTCCATCCCATCTATGGTGATACGATCTCCATGACGGACGATGACGATCACAAGAAGGTGTTCTATCACGTCAGATTCGTGGAACCGTTCAAGAAATACATCTACACACCCGTCGCGAAAGGCGTATTGTTCGTATCGAGACAGGTCGAGAGGATACAGACGGGTAACATCCAATCGTACCTGTCATACATGCTGATCGTGATCGTATTGGCTCTACTGGCGGTGAGGCTCATATGATGGAGCACATCGTCATGATATCGCAGGCGATCATTCTGATCGCGATATCCCCTTTGATGACGGGTATCATCCGCAAGATCAAGGCATCCTATCAGGGAAAGGTCGGATCGAGCATATTCCAACCCTATCGCGATCTTGCCAAACTGTTCAGGAAGGGTAGGTTGACGGGAAAGGATCACACATGGTTGTTCAAGGCGATACCTTACATGTGTCTTGCATCGATGATTATCCTATCTTTGATGGTCCCGTTCATCTACGTTGGCATACTGTCTCCGTTCGGCGATCTGATCACATTGGTGTATCTCTTCACATTGTTCAGATTCGCCATGGTGTTAGGAGGATTGGAAGGCGGTTCCGTATTCGGAGGGATGGGCAGCAGCAGGGAGATGATGATGTCCGTCCTCATAGAACCGGCGTTGTTGCTGTCGATCATGGCATTATCGGTCCTCACGGGCGGGAGCACCAACATGTCCGACATCTCGCTGAGCATCTGCGAGATGGGTTCCGATGCGTTGGGTCCCACACTCATACTTGCGGTCACATCATTCATGATGACGCTATTGGCGGAGAATGCGAGGGTTCCGTTCGATAACCCCGCCACTCATTTGGAATTGACGATGGTACATGAGGCGATGATCCTCGAGTACTCGGGAAAGAAGCTCGGGATGATGGAATTGTCATCCGAGATAAGATTGACACTGTTCATGGCGATGATCTCATCCATGTTCCTCCCCTGGGGGATCGCTACGGAGATCACACCCATCGCGATATTGATCGCAATAGGTGCCGTGATAGTGAAGATGTTGGTCATTGCATTCGTGATCGCTACCATAGAGAGTGTCACAGCGAAATACAGATTGTTCAAGACACCGAATCTCTTGACCATATCGTTCATATTGTCGCTCCTTGCGATGGTCTCGGTGTATATCCTTTGAGGTGAAGAAGATGGACGCGACGATTGCAATGAATCTCATAAACATCTGTGCCTCATCGATGCTCCTATGCTCCATACTATCCATGGCGATGCTCCGCATGCCACCGATGGTGAGACTGTTCTCGATACAGTCGATATTCCTGGGAGCCATGGCGGCCGTGGTCGCATACTACTACGACGAACCTCACATCTACATAATGTGCGCATTGACGATCATCATCAAAGGATTGGTGATACCGAAGGTACTCGACAATGTTCTCCTGAAGGTGGAGATCGTCAAGGAGGCCAAATTGAAGATAGGCATCGCCGGATCGTTGCTGATATGCGCGGTATTGATCTTCATCTCGTATTATGTTACTGAACCATTCATAATGAAGTTCGACACCATGGAGAACAGTTGTCTGGCACTATCCATGTCCATCGTATTGATCGGATTGCTGATGATGGCCTCCAGGCGCAAGGCCATAACCGAGGTCATCGGATTGCTGATGATGGAGAACGGATTGTTCCTCGGTGCATTATCCATATCACATGGTATGCCTTTGATCGTCGAGATTGCTGCGTTCTTCGATGTCCTCGTAGCATTGGTGATCATCGGTGTGTTCATACTGAGGATCAACAGATCGTTCCATTCCACGGATGTCGCCGACCTAAGGAGGTTGAAGGAATGATCCAAGGTCCGTTGATAGCGATATTCGTGACTTACATCCTATTGCTGATCTCATGCGGATTCGTCAAGAGGATGAGGATACTGTCATATCTCTCGATCGTCGCATCGATCATCTCTGTCATCTGCATGGTGTTGATCACCGTAGGTATGTGCGATAACGACTTCGTATTCGAGGTCGGACCACTGTATATGGACAGGGTGTCGTTGATATTCCTCTGTCTGGTCTCATTCGTATCATTGATGACGATGCTCTATTCCGACGGATACATCTTCTACGAGAAGGAGGAGGGGATCGTCTCCGACAGGGATCTGAGGCAGTACTACATCACACTCAATCTGTTCGTCGCTGTGATGTACGTCACATTCATAGTGAACTCGTTAGCACTGATCTGGCTCTGTGTCGGTGCGACCACTTTGGTATCCACCTTCCTCGTCGGATTCTACAAGAACGGGAACTCCACGGAAGCAGCATGGAAGTACATGACGCTCTGTTCCGTGGGGATAACCGTGGCATTGCTCGGGATCACGTTACTGTATGCATCCACGCTCGATGTCATAACCGATCTCGATTCTGCCTTGGATTGGACCGTCCTCATGCAGAATGCGGAAGCATTGGACAGCGATCTGATGAGGATATCGATTGCGTTGATCATCATAGGATACGGTACGAAGGTGGGATTCGCTCCCATGCACACATGGCTCCCGGATGCACATAGCCAGGCACCCACACCCGTGAGTGGGATGTTGTCGGCGGTGCTGTTGAACTGTGCGTTATATGCAATGTTAAGATGTGTGATGATCTCCGAGATAACGATACCCGATTTCGCCAACACCATACTGCTGATATTCGGATTGTTCTCATTATTCATCGCCGCTATGTTCATCATCGGTTCCAAGGACCTGAAGAGGATGCTTGCATACTCTAGCATAGAGAACATGGGATTGATAGCGATTGGATTCGGCATCGGTACGGAATTGAGCATATTCGGTGCGTTGATCCAATTGATCGCACACTCGGTCACAAAACCGTTGCTGTTCTTCGCTGCGGGAAACATCATTCAGAAGTACGAGACGAGGGACATGAATCTCATAAGGGGCGTGAGGGAGAGGATGCCCTTCACGGCATTCATGATGGGTGCAGGTTCCTTGATTATAGTAGGTGTTCCCCCATTCTCGATATTCGTTGGCGAGTTCTGCATCATATACGGTGCGATATCATCGGATGTGATCTGGATCGCGATGCTTACCCTGTTCCTGTTGGTATTCGTGTTCGCGGGATTCACGAAGCACATATTCGAGATGCTATCGGGCCACACGGAACAGAACATAGAAGAGCATAAGGGGATCCTTAGGAAGATCCCATTCGTAGTGATGTTCATCGTGACACTTGTGATCGGATTGTTCATGCCCGATTCGTTCTCGGGATTCTTACACGACGCAGCTTCGATAATAGGAGGATTGATCTGATGGTCATCAGCGGAAATGATCTTCTTGAGATAATCTTGGGATTCATCAACGAGGGTTATGGCATAATCGATATGTTCGCATCCGAAAGACATCCGATTGAGGATGAGCATGTGAACATCATCCTGAGGAAGGATGATGACATAATCAGACTCGTATGCGACGTCAACGATAACAAATACGACTCCATCTCCAAGAGTGTACCTTCAGCCGAGATCTATGAACGTCTGATCAAGGAATACAACGGATTCGATGCGATCGGTCTCAGGAACGATTGTCCCGTCACCTATTGGAGGACAGGCGATCCTCCGCTGAAGAAGGAACGTACAGGTGCTGCGGAGACAAGAGTACCGATACCTCACAACAACATCCGTGGGGACGGGATATTCGAGATACCCGTCGGTCCTGTACATGCGGGTGTGATCGAACCGGGTCACTTCAGATTCAGTGTTGCGGGAGAATCCGTCATCAAACTCAACGTACACCTCGGATACACACACAGAGGCATAGAGAAGATGATGGAAGGTCCCGTATCGAAGAACAGGATCCATCTCATCGAACGCACATCGGGAGATACGACCGTCGCAAACTCATTGGCATACTGTCACATCATGGAGAATAACGAAGAGGTCCCGGAACGTGCACAGTTCATCCGTGTGATCGCATCGGAATTGGAGAGATTGGCCTCACACGTATCCGCCATCGGCGGAGTGTGTACGGATACGGCATTCTCCGTTCCCGCTGCATTGGGTTCACGTCTCCACGAGGATGTGCTCCGCATCAACCTCAGAGTGTTCAAGGACAGGTTCATGCGTAACGTCATCGTCCCCGGCGGAGTTAGGAAGGATATCGATATGGAGAGTCGCAGATTCCTGATCGATTCCCTGTTGAGATTGAAGTTGGACATCATGGGGCTCTCCGATATGATGATAGGCTCCTCTACATTATTGGACCGTCTGGAGACCACTGGAGTCCTTAAGAAAGAGGTGGCGACGATCCACAGAGCAGTGGGTCCGATCGCAAGAGCCAGTGGAATAAAATCGGATGTCAGGAAGGAGCGCCCGTATGACGCTTATGATAAGGTCAGTCTCATGGTCCAAACGGAGACCTCAGGCGATGTTCTTGCAAGGACCAAGGTAAGGATCAGGGAGGCGTATGAGTCCATCGACCTCATAATGCAATCCTTGGCCCTCATCAAGGACGGTCCGTTGAGGATGGATATCAAACCGAACAACGGATTCGCAGTATCCGTCGTTGAATCCGCAAGGGGTGAGCTGGTACATTGTGCGGAGATACATAACGGCACGATATGGAGATACAGCATACGTGACCCATCCCTCGTGAATTGGCCGATGATGTGCTATGCGGTACCGGGAAATGTCGTACCCGACTTCCCGTTGATCAACAAAAGTTTCAGTCTCTCATACAGCGGGAACGATCTGTGAGGTGTAGGATATGTTGAGTTTCAATCTTAAGAACGCGTTCTCGAAGAAAGTCGCCGAATCCATACCCGTATTGAACGAGAATTCGTTGATGATGCCCTTCCCCGAAGGATGTACACATTGCGGTGCATGCATCGACAACTGCCCATCGAAAGCGATCGATATCATCGATGATAGGTGGACGATCGACCTCGGAAGGTGCGTATTCTGTTTGGAATGCACGGAGATCTGTCCGGAACACTTACTCACGAAGATCCCCGCACCGGATTATGCTCTTACACGTGATGAGATGGTCTACACCGAGTCGAAGGGACCGGATTATCGTTATGAGAGATTACCGGAAGAATTCATCAGATCGTTCGGAAGATCGATATCCATTAGGGAGATAGATGCAGGATCGTGTAACGCATGCGAGACAGAGATCAACTGCTGTTCCAACCCCTATTACGACATGGGTCGTTTCGGATTGAAGATAGTTGCATCACCGAGACATGCGGATGTCTTCATCGTGACAGGTCCGATGACCGAGAACATGGTCGAGGCTACCGAACGTACCTATGATGCGGCACCTTTCCCCAAGATGGTGATTGCTGCCGGTACATGTGCCATATCCAATGGGATATTCGTCGACGGTGATGTGAGGGAAGGTGGTGTTGGGAGTGTCCTTCACCCCGATATGTACATAATCGGTTGCCCCCCGTCACCGAACAGGATCATCCGTTCGATACTGAAGGCATTCGGATTCATTGAACAACGATGACGATGCATTGTGCATTGCTGACGATGTGATTCGACACGCTTCCGAGGACAACTCTATCAAGACCGGTCTTGTTGGATGCTCTTCCGACGATGATGGCACTGCAACCGAGTCTCTGTGCACATTCCAAGAGTACCGTTGAAGGATGACCCGATTCCACCTGTGTAACCACATCCACACCCTGCTCCGAGGCCATCTCCTTGATCTGTGCGAATTTCTCCTCGATCGCATCCATCTCCGAGAGATGTTCCTTGGTCGGGAACACGGAGACGATATGAAGGCGTTCATCGAATGATCTCGCATATCTCAAAGCATAATCCAACGCTTTCTGAGTGTGCTCTCTGCCATCATACGCCATCAGTATAGTCATCGATCCGCTGATGTTGGTCGTACTATAAAAATCGGGTAGCCCCTCGACGGATCTGGGATCCGTCGAAGAGCGCGAGTGTGTTTGCCGGAAGGTCCTATCTTCTTCTCATCACTGCCATGAATGCGATCATGGCGACCGCAAGTATCGCGGCTATGATCAACGCACTGTTTCCATCGTCCGTTGATCCCTTGCTTATGCAGTAGATCTTCGAATCGCTCTTCATGAAGATTACTTCGCCATTGGGTCCGATCTTGACGTTGCTCGCACTACCTGCCACTTCTTCACCAACGTTAAGATCGAACGCTCTGATCTCGTTCGTCGATATCCTGTATTCAAAGCAGATCAATCCGTCCGAAGGTGATGTGAATGATTCCGGGATACCGGCAGGTGAGACGTACCCGTAGACGTAATCATCCGTGCCTGTTGCGATAGCGATGTTGCTGTACGTCTTACTGAGTCTCTTATCGAAATCCGTACTTGCGATCACCTTGTTATCGTCACTGAGATCGAATACCTTGAAACTGCTCCCGGTCTGAGCGAAACCGAGATCACCGATCTTTACAAGGCATGATGAATATGAGTTGTCCGTTCCATTACGTATGTACTTGACCGAATCCTTGACGAATGTACCATCTTTGTTAGTATCGATACTTACGAACACGGGTTTCGATCCGTCACCGAGGGGTCCGAACATATTGTCCCAGTGTGTGGATATCATCACTGTACCATCGACCTGATGGATGAATCCGCTGTTCCAGAATGTGGAAGGTATCTCGGTCATCTCGTAGGAATCCAATTGGACTCCTGTCCTCTTATCGACGCTGTAGACGATACGCTTGGTCATATCCTCTTCCCCTATCCCGGGATAGAACAACGCCTTATCGCTGAATGCGACCGATACGGGTAACGTGAACCCATCGATGTAGAAGCAGAACTTGCTTGTCCATTTTGCTGATTGTACATTGGCATCCGATGTGGGATCCTCGTCCTCGATCGTGAATGCTCTGCACTCCTTGTTGGCCTGAACGACATACCAATAACCATCGTCGTAATATGCCAACTCACTCGATGCATCTATCTTGTACTTCTGATTGAGATCGAGATCGTATACGTTCCCCGATCTTGGATCCAGAACGAGTCCGCCACCGACGGTGGGGCAATCCCCGTTAATTACATCGGTCTTGACGCTCTTCACGATCTCACCGCTGCTCATATCGACCTTGTTGAGATTCCCGTCCTTGGTCGCGACATATACATGATCGTTGACGATAGCGTATCCCAACGATCCTTCTAACGACCAACTGACCTTGTAATTCTTATCGCTGATACCTTTCGAATCTGATAGTATATCCATCAACGATCCGCTGAAGTAATAGTCGCCTTCGTTGCTCGCTGCGTTAGTATCACTTATGATAGTGGGTACGGCCGCGATCAGTACCATCATAGAGCATATGATGACGGATGCGACGATCGATCTGTTCCTATTCAGAGTTTCACCTTCCGAGTTGGATGATACATCCAACTAAATATCTTGTTGATTCTATAAAAACTCTGACTCCTCACGTTCGGAGGATGAGAATGACCTCTATTCCTCTTTGAAAAACCTCCCATCAGAGGAAAAATAGGGGTGCTTGAGGTCATCATTGGTTATGACAGTCTCATCTCATATCCACTTTGGGCTGTTCCCGAGGTATCGTCCTTCTGTTCGCTGAAATGAATATGCATCCTGTGTACGGTGACATAGTTAATGTAAATTGAAAGGTAAGGGTACAGAACTACATTTCATGGAATGGGTTTTAATGGGGTCGTGTAAGGACCCCGGATGACCTTCAGAAGAACTCGACCGTCTTCTTCGTGGTCTCTACCATGACGGTATCCAAGCCGAATTCGCTCTTGATATCCTTCACAAGACTCTTGACGAAATCGATGTTTGTATTGGCCAAGACGAACACCAAGGTCTGTTGTCCCTTCACGACGGTACCGTCGTCCGCACGGTATCCGCCCTCGGCCCAATAACATGTGTATCCGGAACCTTCGTTCACGGTGATGTCTATGGCGACTGCCTTGAGCTTCTCCTTCTCTGCATCGGTGACTCCCGCACCCATGCCGAAGAACAAGGTGTACTCGCATTGGGTGCTGTCATTATCCTTCTTGAGTGATTCGAATATGGCGACTGCCGATATGACTAGCGCCAATATCGATATGACGGCCACGATCTTACATAGTGATTCTGGTCTCATAAGAGATACTATGTTCTAACGATATTTGATAGTTGACCGGCCAGGCATCCGTGGTGGATGTAACTCAATCGATCTTGATGAGATTCTTCCTCTGCATGTAGCTGCATCTCTCGCAGGGGATGGTCAGTGTGCACTTGTCCCCCGCGGCAAGACCTTTCAGAGCCTCTATGAGTCCCCTGTCCAACGGTCTCAATCCGCTGCGCTTGTTGAGACTCAACGTCTCCCTCTCGGAGATACTCAATTCGGAAGGGATGATGTTCTTCTCGATCAACGATCCTATGCAATGTTCCGCTTCATCGGTGGAGCATGAATCGCACCTAAGCCCTACCTCAGACAACGGACCGTACAACTCTGCGATGGGATCGACGACGTATATCTTCCTGTCCTTCCCTAGACAGATGTAGATACCGTGCGGGTTCTCGGGAGCGATGAACTCCATCCTCGTACCGCGGACCTTCTCCTCACCTACGACGGTCCAGAAATCCTTAAGGTGGTTCATCAGCTGATATACCAACTGTTGATACTTTATGCCGAGAGAATCTGCGAGTTCCTGTTTCGTCATGGAGTGTCCGTTGTATGCTTCCTTGAAGAGTTTCGCCAGAATCTTCTGTCTCATCTCGTGGGTAGCTATGGCCGTATATGTGTCGGGATCCATGTAGAGGATCTCCATCCTGCAGTTCTCTCCCATGCTTGACCGTTATGTTCTCGTGACTTAAATATTTGAGTGCGACGTTTCATCGCGATCGATTATACATTGGACCGAAGAGGCCAGATGATGTGATCGATAGTTCACAACAATTCCAATGCCACGGTGACCGCGGCGTTCCTCGCCTCGTGCGGGTTCTTCGCACTCCCGATCACCAGTACATCGTTCTCCTCCATGATGTGGAGAGCTCTTATCCTCACCGCAGTGACCTTCGATCTCTCGTCGAGATTCCAATCCGGAGGTATCATCAGACCTTCCTTCGAATAGACTATGGTTATGCAACCGGTACCTCCCGCACGTATGGCGACATCCCTCTGTTCGGCACCTATCATCACCTTGTCGGCGACCCCCTTGACCACTACGGCTTGGTAGTACTCATCCTGAACGATGTCCCTGACATCCACATCCACAGGTGTCAATGGTAATGCTTTCAGGAATGCCAGACCGCATTCGTTGATACGTGTCCCGGTTTGGTATAGGGAGACGAGATTGGCCTCCCTGAGCTTCTTGATCACACTTCTGGTGCTGCCTTCACCCATTCCCAATTTCACGGAGAGTTCCGACCTCCCCATCCTTCCCATATCCTTCAATGTCCACAACGTCCAATACACATCTGCATCGCAATAGTTCGGACGGGGACCGGTCCTTGGAAAATCGACCAACTTCATCCCTTCTTTCCCTCCAGTTTTGATTTCTTGCGAATAAAGTAAATGAAAATACCTGCAACGATCACGATCAGAACGATCATGACGATCGATGCCAACAAGATGGTATTATCATCGTTACCCTCGATCACGATCTTACCTTCATATGACGACCATGAGGAGCTGTTACCCTTGGTTATGTGCACGGTGACATCACCCGCACCGTAGAACGGATCCTCCGGCATCGTCGGCATCCCTCCTGCAAACCAAACATCTGTCAGACTGTTACAGTGGAAGAACACCTCCTTCCCGATCTCCTCCAATGTCTTAGGGAGATCCAATCCCGCCAATGACAGACAATCGGTGAACGCATTATCGGCTATCGTCCTCAGGTTCCCTCCCAATGATACGTCCGTAAGCTTTGAACAACCGCGGAATGCGGAATTACCGATCGATATCAATGAATCATCGAAAGATATCGAAACGAGTTCACGGCAGGTGATGAATGCGCTCGCTCCGACTGCGGTGATGTCGATGAACTCAACCGATGTCAATGATGTGCAGTAACCGAATGTCCTGGCGGGGAGTTCGGTGATCCCTTTGCCTACTGTGATACTTTCGGCATCCCTGCAGAGGTAGAACGAACCCTCTCCCATCATCACCAATGAATCGGGGATGACTATCTTCTGGAACGAACGGCAATCACGGAACGATTCGAATCCTATCCACGTCACACCGGTGATGTCCACATCCTTCAATGGGTAACATTCGCGGAATGCCTCGTCCGATATCGTCCTGATCTTTGATGAGAAAGTCACCGATTCCAACGATGTGCATCCGTAGAATGCGCGAGTCCCTATCGCGGACACATCACCGAATGTTATGTTCTTCAATCCGTGGTTACGGAACGATTCGTCATTGATCCTAACGAATCCATTCCCATCCTTATCCTTCGCAGGGATGGTCACATCCGCGGATTCACCGTGTGACAGTACGATGGCTTCGCCATCTAGGACGAAATATGAGAACTGATCCTCGTATGTAGCGACATCATACACCTCGGACATCCCACCCCAGCCCTTCGATGATGATAATGATACGATCTTCACACCTTTCGGCAGTTCACCTTCGGGACGATCGCCGATGAACACCAATCTAGTCAATTGCGTACAGGAATCGAATGCCGTATCGGATATCTCGGTCACGGTCCTCGGTATTACCAATGTCTTGGAATTGCAGGAACCTACGGACGTTATCGTCGTCAACCCGTATCCTTCAAGAGCAGATTGTATGAAGAGCACGGATACATCCGATCCGATACCTGTGATCTCACTCCTGTACGGTGATGTCTCGGAACCCGTACCGAATGTGCGGTAACCGTATTCAGCATCCGCTGAGACGTATGTCTTGGACACATCATCCGCATCCGATATCGGAGGAAGGATGGATATCGCCGACAATGTCAGTAATAGGATCACGATGACCGTAGCCCCGAACCTCATACGACTACCTCTCTAACTTAAGTGTACCTGCTTTCAACGCTTCTTTCAATATCGACAATGTGGCAGCTCCGCTATAGGCTGACAGATGGATGATGTCATCCATCGAAAGTTGATCGTATTGATCAATAGAGAACTGCGCCGGCGGGGGGGGGTTGAGCGATCACGGTACGTTTCTTCGCCGCCGTAGGATCGTTCCACCTACTCGATCTGCACTTAGGACAGCGAGATGGTATGTCCTCCTTCCTGGCTATCCACTCATGGTCGCACATATAACAACGGTATATCGTGTCCGGCCTGTACCAGGCCTTGCTCCTGCATTTCGGACATCTGATGGGCTTCTTATTGATGCTCCTCCAGGAATAACCGCATTTCATACAGAGACACAGGGACCTATCCGTCGATTGAACAGTATTGGGTTGATCTCCGTCATCCGAAGGGAACGATCTTCCGCAGAATGGACAGGTGCACCGGTGTTGTTGTCCACTGACACCTCCTTCATGCGATGACATATCATCGCATGTCCTAGATCTCCTCTCTTCCATTCCCGCGGTCATAGATGATCACCTTTGGATATATCATCCATATCCGATGAAGCGATTAAAACATTATTAGGAACATAATCGTAATTCAGGGAAGGAAGGTCGAAAAAATCCGTACATTCGTAGTAAGAAGATAATGATAGTATCTGACATCATCCTGTGCTGCCATAGTAGATGAAGGGGTTCTCTGTGAATATCGTATCATCGACGACGATGCCTTTCTTGGAATATGCTTCCATGATCCTGTCGAATGAGGACCTCACCGAATCCTTCGAAAGACCGAACTTTATCGCTATCGCCTCCGGCCCCATCCCCGTGAAATGTATGGAAAGGATACGTGCATCCTCGTAAGTCAACGGCAGTCTCTTCATGAAGTAGTCGATGTACGCCACATAGGAGTTCTCCCTTGCGACCATCTCGTCCTTCAACATCCTCATCTTCTCATCCGTCGGATCCTCGGACATCGAATGTATCAACTGATCGATGGTCATGGAGAAGCGTTCGCAGACATCATGCATGTATCTCGTCGCCACGGGGACGTTCCCGTCCCAAAGGTAGAGGTAACCGAACCCTTCCTGGCAGACGTACTCCATCCTGTAACGTTCGTCCGCCCATAATGTGGTGTTCGAAATCCTGTCATCCGATACTATCCTGTTATAACAACGGGGACAGACCGTGGCATCTATGGAATCCGACCAGACGTTACCGCAGATACGGCATGTCATCATACGTTTGCCGGAACGGTCGCAGTAAGGACATTTGACGATCGATGTGTTCGATCTCAATATGGTGACGCGTTTGCATCTCGGGCATTCGTATACGTTGGGTGCCTCGTTCCATCTTACGGATTTACAGGAAGGACATGCTTTGGGTTCGTCCTCCCCTCTCAACGTCCATCTGTGTCCGCATCTCTGACATTTGACGAAATGCAGGTCCTCATGCCATCTGGTCGACTGACATTTCGGACAACGTTTGGGTGGTGCGTCCCTCTTACGTACCCAATCGTAATCGCATTGGTTGCAATGTAACGTCCCCTCTGTATCTCCTTCAGATTGTCTGCGACCGCAGACAGGACAGAGTTCATCCACATCGTTGATGCTCCACGTATGTCCGCAGAACCTGCAGACACGTTCCCTTACGACGGGAACGTCCCATCTCGACGAATGGCATCGGGGACAGCGTTTCGGATGCGAATCCGAAAGAGTGTACCAGAAATGACCGCATTTGTAACAGAAACAATACTGTCCCTTGGAAGTATCCGATAATGTCACCGATCATTCCTCACATATCTCTTCGGGAGCACATATATCTCCCCGTCCTCGTCCAATCCGACACGGGCATCCACCTCATACACATCACGTATCAGATCGGATGTGATGACCTTCTTCGGATCCCCTATGGTCACGATCTCTCCCTTCTTCATTATGATGCATATGTCGCAATATCTCGCCATGAGGGAGATATCGTGTTCGGCTATCATCACCGTCATATCCGTACGTGCCATGGATTGGAGGTATTCCATCACATCCAACTTGTACTTCATATCCAAGTGTGATGTGGGTTCATCCACCAACATCAGCTTCGGTTCCTGGACGTATGCCTTGGCTATCAATGCACGCTGTCTCTCTCCGGAGGAGCATAACGATACCTGTTTCCTCCTTAAGTCATCAAGACCGAAGGTACGCAATGCCTCACGTACGATGCGTTCATCGTTCTTCGTCTCCCACCATATGCGGTCGACGAACGGATACCTACCCAACATGACCATATCCATCACCGTCATTCCGAAGGTCTGACCCGGTTCCGCAGGTACATTTGCTACCAACTTAGCTACATCCGAAGCTGATAGTTTACCCACATCATCTCCGTCGACAGTCACCTTCCCGTTGGTGATGTCATGGATACCGCATATGCACTTCATGAGCGTGGATTTACCGCAACCGTTCGGTCCTATCAATCCCACCATCCTTCCCTTCCCCATTGTGAAGGACACATCGTTCAACGCACGGAAACCGCCGAAATCCTTGCTGACGTGTTCGACGGTGAGGAGATCATCCATCGTACTCACGCCCCTTCCTCATCAGCATGTATGCGAATATCGGAGTACCTATCATCGCGGTGATCGCACCCACGGGGAGTTCCATCGGGGAAAGTATCGTCCTTGCTATCAGATCAGCGAACAGCATGAGCATCGCACCGAGAACTATCGATGCGGGCATTATCAGTCTGTGATCGCTTCCCAACGCCATCCTGCATGCGTGAGGTATGACCAATCCCACGAAACCTATTATCCCGCAGAATGCGACACACACAGCAGTGAGAACGGATGCGATTATCATCATCGAACGTTTGAACAATCTCACGTTCAGACCCAACTGCTTCGCCTGTTCCTCTCCCATCATGAACAGGTTGAACTCCCTGGCCCAGAACATGGACACTAAGGATACACCCATCGCAGGGATGAACACCAACCATGCATTCTCCCATGTTATGTTGGCGAAGGAACCGAACAGCCACCACATCGCATTGGTGAGATTGTCCTTTGCCATCGATAGGAAAACCGTCTGGAAGGATGAGAACGCAAAACCGGTTATCACTCCCGCCAGGATATAGTTCGTAGCGGAACCTCCAGAACCCTCTGCCACCAACATTGTGATTCCGAATGCTATCAGACCACCGACGATCGCCGCTACGGGGATCAGATACAGCGAACTCCCGGCTATGAACGGTAACGTCCATCCCAATGCCACCGCAGCTATGGCGAGACATCCCGCTCCGGACGATACTCCAGTGATGTACGGGTCCACCAACGGATTGCGGATCAATGCCTGATACATACATCCCGCAATGGAAAGACCCGCCCCCACGGCTATGGCTGCTATGGTCCTCGGTAACCTGGATTGATAGATGTACAGCTCCACCGTGTTCATCTTGTAACGTTCCGGATCCGATGCGATCTGTTCGGGCGAAGCCCCGGCCTTAGCTATTGCAGAGAATAACGATGATATCGCCTCACTCACCGGTATGACCCCACCGGACGATACGGAGATGGATATCAGGAATGCAATGAACGACATCACGGTACCGAAGATCACGATCACGATGAACCTGCGTTTCTTCCTGTCTATCTCACTCGCATCGATATCGTTCATATCACTTTCCATGGCCTTCAGGCCCCTGGTTATCCATCCTTTCAATCTCTCATCCAAACTGTCAATCCCCCAGAAAAACGATCAATAGAACCTCAACAACGCGATCACCGCGATGACCACGACTGCGACCAATACGGCCCAGGACCAATGTAACAATCCGTTACCCAATGTTATCTCGCCGTCATCCCCGTATTCGGGACCGGCGATGTTCGAGATGCAATAGATGGCACCGTAATCGTTCCCGACGTAGATCCTACCGTCGATTACGGTGGCGGTGACCATCGAATACGAATCGTTGGCATACGGTGTGAGGCGTATCCTCCAGATTTGAGAACCATCATCTGCTGAATAAGCGGTGACGCCTCCGCCCGTGGGCCAGAAGACCCCCGCAGAGTAATCGACGGTATATATCACGCCGTCGGCAAGGGTCAATGCGGCCTTGATCCATCCGCATTCCTCCGTTCTCCATACTACCTTACCATCGTTATCGAATCTGTATATCGCCGTAACGATATCCATGGTGGAACCATCGGTGGTCTCCAACGTCGTTGCTCCCTTACCCGATGTCTGTACGAATGCGAAGAATCCGTCATCCGTGGCAACGGGACCTCCGAACATCGCATCTATCTTCCAATAATTATCCGCACCATCCGGTCCCATGCCGGTTAGTGCGTCTATGCATATGATGTATCCATCCTGCGGAGACATACCCCCGTCCGTACATTCCACCAACAATCTTCCGTTCGATAGCACGGAGATGCCTGCGGCGGAACCTGGTGTTCCCTTGTGCGGTATGTTGTCATCACCCAGGTTGATGACCCTCTTCACCCACACCTCTTTTCCTGTGGAAGCGTCGAGTGCATGCACATATCCCTCGTAACTGCCGATGAACAGCATCCTGGTACCATTCACATCGGTGATCACGGGTGCGTGGAAGTAGAAGCATCCCTTCACCCCGACATACTTCCCTCCGGAGACGGAATCATCGGGATCGTAATCCCATAGTTGGACGAAACCACCCTCCCTTGTGATCGAATATGCCATCACATGACCGTTCGCGGTCCCGAAGTACAATGCACCTGAATCGTAGACGGGTGTGGTCGCTCCCGTGTAGAATATACGGCCCTCCCACACGATATCTCCGTCGGCATCGAGAGGGAAGGATGAGTCCAACACCAATTTATGCAACAGATCGCCGTTGAAACGGTCGAAACAATAGATGTTCCAATTGGTCGCTGTCACTATGACCATATCGCCGATTATCACCGGCGATGTGACCTCGTATCCCTGACCATAGGTCATCATGTAACTCCAGACCTCAGCACCCGTGAAACGGTTGATGCAGAAGACCCAGGGATTCTTATCCGGACCTGTGGCACCATACTCCCCTCCCGTGGTATGATAGAGGAGATCGCCTGCGGCGACTATGGATGAATCCACGTATCCGCTCGTATACGTGCGATACCATTCGACCGGTGCCTTGGCATCGGTCGTACCGTAGGAATCCGATGAACCGGAGGATGATGAATCGATACGATGCATCGTCCACGCCGTACGTGCGGAAGGTGTGACCGAAGGTGTGATCGATGAATCGGGATAGAATCCCCATGCGAAGCTCCCTCCGTGATAATCCGAGATTGATGAATGTATCCATGAATCGTTGCTCCAGATGTAGAACCTCCACGTGCATGCCTGAGAACCCACACTATGAGTGCTCATGCCCCCGATCGATGTCGGAGAATCCCCATCATAAATCAATTCCAATCCCAATGACTTTGCCGCGTCGGTCGTAAGGGACTTCACATCACCACCGGTGGTGATATCAGACCAACGGACGACACCGTTACCCATATCGAACAGTATCGAATCGGATGTATCGTCGGCATCGGAGACGCCGATGTATGGAACAGTCAATGATAACAGAAGGACAACAGCTATGAGCGTTACATACCTCATAGCACCACCTCCCTCTGATACTTCAGATATTCACGGTAATCATCACCGATGAATTTCGGGATGAGATCCAACGGATCCCTGTCTATGAACGCCTCGGGATTGAGGATCTTGCACAATAATTCACTGGCTTCCGTCAATCTCGGTCCGGGACGCTGTAATATATCTGCGGCCTCACCGCAGAACACATACACCTCTCTGTTCTGATATGCGGGAGTGTTCTTCCACATCGGATCCAATGAGGAAAGTAACCTTTCGTAACTCTCCTCATCGGTTATGCTATCGGTGGTGATGATGACGATGATCCTCGGTTGCTTGGCATAGATCTGTTCCTTGGAGACCATGAACCATCCCGAAGATTGTGAATCGAAGATGTTCCTGCCTCCGGCGTTCGATATCACGTCGGATAGGAACGTATGCGAACCGGATGTCCATGGGGAAGGATCGTATGATAACGAGGCGAACACCCTCTTGTTCGTGTCCCCGGCGATACCGGAGACATCGTCTATCGTACCTCTGAGGGCACGTATGACCTTGTTCGCATTCTCCGACAATCCCAATGCGGAAGCGGTGATCCATATGTTGTCATACACGGCACCGACATCGACGGCGTCGTAGAGTACGACGCATCCGACACCGGATTTGCGTAGTTTATCGGCGATGGTGACCTGTTGTCCGACACCACCGTCACAGAATACTAGGTCGGGATTCAATTTGATTATCCATTCGAAGTTGGGATCGGTGTAACCACCCGTTATGGCGATGGAACCGTCATCGTGTCCTTCTGATATCTCGGTAGGATAATTACTGTAGAGATCGGTACCGATTATGTACTCCAATCCACCGATGGAACATACCGTCTCTGTCACCGAGGGGGCCAATGTAACGATCCTCAATTTCTCGCCGGTGGTGATCGATCTCCCATCCACGGCATAGCTATAGTATCCGAATCCCGTTGTATCAGTACCGGGAATTAATGCGTCGGGCCCGGATGTACGGGCCCAACATATGACCCTATGCTCACCGGCATCCAATCCGCTGGGGTCGCTGTCCTCCCATCCGTTGTTCCCGAGGATGAACATCCTCCAAGTGACACCTACGAGATTGTACTGTCCGTTCACAGAATATACCGAACCGTCCGCGAGACGCGTTACCTCGTATCCCTTTGCAGAACACGCCTTCTCGAGGACATCATACCCATCCATCCCCGATACGAGAGGCATATCGATCCATTCGATATCCCAGTAACCGAAATCCAGTACCAATCCTTCCCTCTCGTCGGCAGATGATTCCGTGAGGCCTACGAACGGCAATGATATGAATATCATCGCCGTCACGACGACGGATGCGATCAGCTTGGTCCGGACGGAACCCATCATACGTAACTACCTCAGTGACTCCTGCGGAGTACGATGAAGGCCGCAACACCGGCGACGATCAGCACACCTACCACGATGGCAACGATGATCATCGTGCTATCTTCCGCAGTACTGCCGGAACCTATGAGATCCTCGGATGCAACGAAGTACATGGAGAAGTGATCTGTCTCGAATGTCACCGTATCGTTCTTGCTGTCATAGTTGCATTTGAATTCCTCGAGACCACCGTCATCCCTCATGTGGTACACTCTGAGATCGCCGGCCTTCTCTCCGTCCTTCAACGTATATTTCACGGTCAGAGTGGCCTTACCGCCAAGATCCTTGCTCTTCAGACCGTCGATGCTGTAATCGAATACCTGTCTGTCACCGACGATGTTCTTCTGGACATCGGTGAGGTCATCGTCGATGACCTTCCTGAACGATAATGTGAATCCGCCTTCGGAGATGTTCTTCAGGATCTCCGGAGATAATGTGATGCTACCGTTGCCGGTGATCGTCAGTGTGTATCCCGAATTGGATTCCACCAACTTATCCTTCGCACCTGCGTCCATGTGGAAACTCGCATCCCTGTCATCGACGATCTCGACCTCGTTGTTGGATATCTTCGATATATCTTCATCAGAATAAATCGCGAACACACATTCTGCTTTCAGTGTGCCATTCGCTACCGTAGCGGTGATCCTGACGGTGCCTGCCTTCAAAGCCGTGACCGTACCTTTGTCATCCACTGTTGCGATGCTAGCATCCCCAGATGACCATGTCACCGTCCTGTCACCGGCATTCTCCGGCAGGACGATAGCATTGAGTGTATACTTGTCACCGACCTTCAGTGCACGGTTCCCGTCCTCTATGTAGACGGATCTTGGTGTCGGAGGGACCACTGTGATGGTCACGGAATCCCTGTGATCCCCATCGGCCGTGGAAACGGTTATCGTCACTGAACCTGTACTCTTCCCTATCACCGTACCATCCTTACTGACGGTAGCGATGTTCGGGTCGGAGGTCTCCCACGTGACCTTCTTGTTGGTGGCGTTCGACGGCGTGATATCTATTTTCAGATGTAATGAGGAATCGATCTCGACCAAAGAGATCGTCTTGGTGATAGTCACACCCTGTACGGATATCGCCGATGATGTTATCGTTACAGTGATCGAATCGCTATAACCTCCGTCAACGGTGGTCACTGTCACCGTTACGGTACCTTCTTTCTTGGCGACCAATCTGCCTTCGTTGTCCATGACGGCTATGTCATTATCGGATGTGCTCCATATCAACTCTTTGTTCGTGGCATCCGATGGCGATACGGTCGCAGAGAATTGTGCGATCTCGCCCGTCTTCACAGTCCTCAGATCGGTCGTGATACCGACACCGCTCACGGCCTTACCGGAACCTCCCGAGGAACTCTCGTAGAACTTCGCTCTGATCGTCGTATCTCCGATGACCTGACTGTAATTCCCTTCCCACCCGGCGAATGTGTATGTCTTCCCGTCCGATGGTGACTTTGATGCCGTGGACGGTGCCGTCACACCTCCGAAATAGTTAGTTGTCTTGGTGTCGACGACATTACCATCGCCGTCGATGAATGTGACCTTACAACCGTTCTTCATCTGATCCTTCGGTACATCCGGAGGTGTCTGCCCATGCCTCCACATTTCATCATCCACCTTCGTGATCTGTCTCACCAATGCGAAGTATTGTGTGACGGATGGGTCGTAATGTCCCATCGTCTCACTGTAGATCCATTTGTTGAGAGAATTATCCCAATAGTACTGACTCCAATACTTCCATTCTACCTCTGATGAACCTGAGAATTCATTCTCATCCCCGAGTCCGAGGAATGAGAACAACCATCCGACATAATCGAGATCGACGATTCCTTCCTTCACGCCGTCACTCATATTCAATTCGAAATTGTATGTCGAACAGGCATCCCTGAATGCATCGGCAAGGTTGGAACCAGTACCTGATATCCAGAATCCACTCTTCCTCTGTTCTTCCGTCAGTACTGATATCACATGTGAATTTGCATTCACATCCTCAACGAACTTGATGAAGAAATATCCCGTTCCAACAGGTTTGACCTGTGGTGCCGAATATACCGTCTTCCCATCCTTGATCGAACCGAGAGCGTAGTAGACATAGTATGACGTACCGTCCTTCAGGAATGCGTCTGCACTGTTGTTGAGATATGTGACGGTCCAACCTACGGGTGGCCTCCACTGTTGAACAGTCCAGTAATAATCCCCGCTGTTCGTCTTACCGTCAACGGACCTCACCGTTCCGTTGTTGTTCATAACGATCTCATGACCGTTCTTCTTCATCGTATCGGTCACGATGGACTTCACACTGCTGCCGCTTCCGATGTATGTATACGTACCGCTTTCCGTACCGTCACCGAACATGACCTTCACATTGGATACCGTTGCACCGTCACCTTCATCCGATGTTACGGATAGAACGACGGATGACAGTAACAGGAGGAAGACTACGGCAAGTAGGATTGTTTTATGTCTCAGAGAATCACCGGTCCATTGATGTTATCTGGACCTCTTTCCTGGAATTATAAAAGTGATTAACGATGGATACAGGTGTGGGGCATATGTTATGTGACAATCTACACGAGATAAAGAAAGGGTATTCCCGTGTCCGAAAGGACACGGGTCAGTCCCATGATTAGGGGGTTTGGGAGCGGTCGTGTAGACCGCTCCGGGATTACGATGCTCAGTGTCCACGGAGAATCATGACCATAGCGACGATGGATATGGCGATGAGCACCGCAAGAAGACCTATGACGATCTTCAGAAGGGTGTTGAGTTCACTGTCCCCATCGGTGTTGGTAGAACTCTCCGAGACCAATGATTCCTCGCTCACAACGAAGTATGAGAAGTGATCGGTCACGAATGACACCATTCCGTTGGTCTGGTCGTACTTGCAGCTCATCTCCTTGAGTGTACCGTTGTCATCCACGTGATAGATCCTCACATCCTTGCTGTTGGCACCCTTGAGTGCATACGGCAATGATACGGAGACCTTACCTCCGAGCTGGTGAACATCCGTCTTTCCGAGTGTGGCACTGAGTGAGAAGACGGTTGAATCCTTCACCTTGTCCTTTATGGACGTGGTAAGTTCCACATTGGATACCTTCTCGATTCCGAGCTTCAGATCCAAACCGTCAGATGACAGCGTAGCGATGACATCGGCCGTCATTTCCAATGTACCGGCGGATGTGTTCACACGGAGTGTGGTATCGTTACCGTCTGCGATCTGTATCAATGACTCGTAGGAGAGGTCGATGCTTGACGAACTTGCCGTGCTGGCCTTTCCGATATCGATGACGATCACCGGCTCGACATTACCTCCAGCAGTGTTCTTGACAGCCCCGATCTGATCCACGGCAGAAAGGATATCCTCCTTCGATACGGATACGATCTCCTTTCCATCCTTGGTCTGGTTCTTTGCTTCGACGGTCGTCTTGACCTCGGATTCTATGACCTTTCCATCGGCATCCTTCTTCACGGTCGCTTCTGTCTTCACGACCTTGTTCTCGGATTCGGCAGTGATCTTCACATCAGAACCCATGGACTTGTCATCCTTGTCCTTGGTCTCCTTGGTGTTGGTAATGATCGTACTGCCACCTGATACCGTCTTCTCCTCCTTGGTCACGGTCTTGCTACCATCCGTGTTATCCTTCATATCCTCCTTGACTACGGTCTTCTCTGATACGACGATCGTACACGACGCTACAAGATCACCGTATGAAGCGGTGATCGTTGCGGTACCGACCTTGCTCGCAACCACATAACCTCCGGAAACGGAAACTATGGATGTGTCGGAACTCTTCCAGACGATGTTACCGCTGAGTGCCTCATCCGGATATGTCATCGCTTTGAGTGTGGAGTTGGATCCTACCTCGAGTCTGAGTATGGCCTTATCGAGCGATATCTCGGACACGGTACCCTGTACTGTGACCGTACAATTCGCCGAGAACGAACCATCCACGGAGGTTGCGGTTATGATCGCAGTACCCTTGGACAATGCCTGTATCGCACCACTCGCTGTCACAGAGACAACCGATGGGTTACTGGAAGACCAGGTCACCTTCTTGTTCTCGGCATCGCTCGGTGTGACCGTTGCGGACAATGCAGATGAGTCTCCGACCTTCATGGTCTTTGATGTCTGGCTCATCGTCACGGATGATACCTTCTTCAAGGATACCACCACGGTACAGACGGCCTTCGCATCGCTGTTGTCCGCAGCTGTCGCCGTTATCAGGACGACACCTTCCGAGATCGCTGTGATCTTTCCGTTGGAATCGACAACGGCTACCTTGGGATCGCTGCTCGTCCATACGACTCCAACACCATCGAGATCCGTGAATGCGGAGAGTGTTTTGGTGTCACCTTTGTACAGATCGATAGAGCTACTACCGCTGATGGTCACTTTGGTGGATGTCTTGTCGACGATCTCGATTCCTATCACGACCTCCTTGTCTCCTTCAGAGGACTTCACCGTTATCGTGAGATTCACCTTTCCGGGTTTGATGGCTGTGATCTTGCTTCCATCCAAAGAGAGGACATTGGTATTGCTTGAGGATACCTCATAGACACCTGCTCCATCAGGTTCGATGACGACCTTCAGCTCGGTTACGTCCCCGGTGAACAGACTGATGCTGTCTTTATCCTCTACGATCTTGTTGCCGATGGATATGCTCAGTTTTGTTATACCAACATTATCATTGATCCATACCGGTTTGAGTTCGGTGACGGGACTTGTGATCTTGTATTTGTCACCAATCTTGTACACCTTCTCTCCGTCACTGAAACCAAGGAAGGTGTAACCTTCCCTCTCTTTAGGCTGTGTGTATTTACCATCCTCATTCACTCCTATATCAATCGTGACAAACGAACCGTGGTATCCACGCTTGACATAATCTTCGTCATCAATGCTGTATTTTACTAACGGTTTGACAGATAACGTCATCGGTTGATAGGTGCGGAGGTTGGCCATCGTATCCTTGATGACATACTCCTCGACATCCGATCCATCGACACCGAACCAAACATAATCCGGATCCAGATCTTCGGCGAACTTCACATCTTTGCTAAGATAGAACGCCTTGATCTTAACAAAGTCCTTTTCACTGAACGTTTTTCCGTACTTTAAAGGCACAGCGATGCCGTCGCTACCATAATAGTATACGTAATATGTCTCTCCGAGGATGTTAACTGTTCCATCTTCCGTGTTCAATTCGATACTCCTCACTCCGAACGCATTCGCAATTGCTTGCTCGAAAGCTTTTACGGGATCTCTGTTGACACCGTCGCCAAGTTTGATCTCTGCTGTATCGCCGTTATCGATGAAGAATCCATGTTTGCTAGCAAACTCCGTTGAAGCATAACAGAACACCTTTCCGGAATCATTGTAGAAGATCAATTGACCCTCTGTTCCCACACGTACCGCTTGTGATCCGAAACCACCCTCGACTTCACTGATGGAAGCATAACTATACAATGTCCACTCGCCATCGATACAAGTATCTTTGAATATGCGGATACCCTGATCCGAGGAGTAATTCAGAAGGTAGATGTATACATCCCCATTCTTGGTGACATCATCGTAGTAATACGTGGATGCGACCAAGCTACCGTGCGAGGATGTGGATGCGACCTCTTTTTCAAACTCGGGTTTTCCATCTTCACCGATGTTATAGACCATGAAATAGCCCTTTATTGCCGTTCTACCTGCTAGACCAGCGGTCACATTGACATACCCGCGACCGTTCTGTATCACGAAAGCTGACGTCAATGATCTGTATTTGGGGTTACTTCCTTCACCGCCGATGTATACGTATGATACATCTTCAATCTGCACCCCATCCACCTTCATGTAACCTATCATCGAATTGGTCTTATTGGATGATCCTTCACCGAAGAGACTCTCCGCATAAGCCGTGATATACAGGTATCCGTTGTAATACGTCAACCACCCATCATCCAGATAATAACCTTCGATATTAAGGTCCTTGGTCGTGAATGTACCAGCGCTCAGATCCAACGCATTGATGAAGATCTTCTTGCCCTCTGTTGAGATGTAGTACATGACATCCCCTTCGATGACTGCGTGAGCGGTCGTTCCAAAGATTGACTGTATCACATTCACCTTCTTTGTTTCGTTGGTCCAGAGATTCTTCATCATTGTAGATGAATCGGATGTCGTCGTTGTCTGAGTAGGATTCATCTTATAGATGATTCCCACCTCATCCTTGCCGTTGCTGATACCGTAGAAATAACCGTCGTGCCATATCAGATATGTGATTCCGTCAGGCATGCTGCAGATCAGTTCCAAATCCTCTGTATACACATTACTCGATGTGTAATCGACGATATAGCCACCACCATATCCGAGATAGTGATAGAATTCGGTCGTACTGTGTCCTGTCGTGATCGATTTTATCTTCGCACCTGTCGAAGCATCTAGTTTATAGATCTCGTCGTTGACCTGAATATACACGAATCCGTCAACGATCAATGGGACACTAGGCATACCGCTCCACACCATACCGGACTGGTTGACCTTGCCTCCATCAAAACTCCATACCAATATGACATCGTCCGAATATTTCGGAGTCTTCTGTTCGACCACGTACTCCAGGTCTGTAGAACTCGATACATATTTCGTTAAAGGTTTCAAACACACATATCCGTCGATTTTGGTAATCGTTATCGTGTTACCATTGATTCCGATACTGTCCGAACTTGTGTTATCGAAACCGTAAAATGTGTACCCTGTCTTTGCAACGAATGTCAGCACGAGGGTGCCGTTCGAATATGTTCCTCTGACATACTTCTCCTGTTTACCATCTTTTTCATAATAGAATGTTCCAGCCGAATCATCGACATCGAGATAATTCCCAACCGAGGTCCACAATGCGTACAGAACGGTGTCTTTCTTGATCTCTCTGTTGTCCGATTCGAAATAATTCTGTTTGAACTCACTGTCCAAGAACCATCCCTTCAACTCATATCCATTACGTACGAATGATGGGATCATGGAACTGAGTACAGAATGTCCGTCGGACACATAGACCGTTGACTTCGATGATCCAGAATCGAATGTGACAGTATGCCACTTAGTATCCTCGGGTTTTTCTTCGATGATGATGATTATGTAGCCGGTACTTATCTCACCGAAGGCATATGAATGATCGGCGGGAGACACTTCGCTACCATTGACCTTGACGATCAGATCATTCGTTGCATGCGAATCCCCTGTTTTGACTGTGAAGCTATTTTTGCTTTCGTCTATTGTGATTTCAACCTTTGATATCGACGATTGCATGAAAACACTTTTGTCTTTGTATTTCAACGACCCGTCAGATAGTGAAATACCGTATGTATCATCGTATTTCACATACCCTTTTTCGTTATCGAAAAAGGATTCCAGTTCTGGAGAGACCCACAAGTTTGCATCACTCTCGAACATCTTACCTTCGAACTTCTGTGAATCGATGTAGACATCCGAGATAACATCGAAACGTCCCGTCATCCATCCATCTTCGGACGGTACCGTCAACGTATTGCCTGCAACCAGTAGCAACTCCTTCAATGCACTTTGATTGTGGATTGCGGTTTTTCCGATAGTGATATTACCTTTCGAGATCAGCGACAGGTTTTCAAGATAAGGAGTGACCTTATCGGAAGAGAAATAGAATGTCAGGGGTTCGATTGTCAAACCTTTCGCTTTGATGACTATATCGCCGAACTGTGTCTCCCCACTGGAGGTGGTTTTCTTCACCGTTAGACTTACATCAGAGTTCACTTCCAGTTTCGATAACATCCTTCCACTGACAATCGCATAGAATGACAGGTCGAATGTATCGATATCACTATCTTTGATCTCGACCTTGATCGTTGTGACCAGATCACAGTTATAGACACTTGAGGGTTCCAATGATGAATTCTTGAAGATTATCGACCTTAGATTTGTATTATTGAATGCGTATCCCTTCACATGATAGTTTTCTATCGTCAATTCTCTCTCCGACGAAATATTGCATGGGACGAAGATGAGGTCTCCGGAGGATAATAGTAGGCAGCCATTCGAATCATTCTTGAATACGCTGTTCCCAGAATCGACAGATATCCTTGAGAGTGATGACAACGGCAGAAGTGCATTTATTTCGCCTGCACTTACGATTGAACCATCGGAAGAATATTCGAACCCGGCGATCTTTGTTGTCTCCTTAGGTAATTTCAACTCCGTGATCGTAGGAATTGCCATGATCAATTCTGTTTTATCTTTGGTATAAAGTGCCCCGTCAATAAGGATGAATGTATCATTTCCGGAATCTAATTTCAATTCCTTGATACCGACACATCCTTCGAATGCGTCGAATTCCAATGATGTCACAGAACCGGGGATCGTAAGAGATTCGATGGATGTACAGTCGCGAAATGCATTGGTCGATATCGATACCACACCATCCAATGCAAACTTGTATTCGTCTGTAGAGTATCCTAATGTGACACAGTTGTCAAATGCGCGTTCACCAACCTTGTTATTCTTGCCGAATTTCAATTTGCTTAACTTCTCACAGCCTGAGAATGCATCGTTTCCTATCTCGACATTGTCTCCGAATGTTACTCCTACCAGTTGAGAACACCTGGAAAATGTTAGTTGAGGTATTGATATTTCATCCGGTATGGCGATAGATACCAATCCGGTATTGAAGAATGACTGTCTAGATGTGGAATCGAAAATCAGTTTACCTTTGAAAGTCAGTTCGGAAAGATTCGAACAGTTCATAAAGGTATTGCTTAGCAAAGTGGCATTCTCTATTGTCACACTCTTAAGATTCGGACAACCGGCAAAAGCATCAGAACTGATACGAACACTTTCCCCGTCACTCAAAGACGTGCCTATTTCTATAGATTTTAACCCGGAACCATTGAATGCCGAATATTCAACACTTGTACATTTCTTTAGATTGATACTCTCTAAACTGGTACAACCAGTGAATGCTGTAGTACCAATTGTGTAATTCGAATCGGGCAATGTGATCTTCTGAAGGTTTGTACAATAACCATAAGCATTGCTCTTTATAGTATCGAAACTGGTATAACCGGAAAGGTCTACCTCCTCAATATACTTATTTTGTTGTAAACCCTGTATATTGTTATTACCTGATATCAATTTCTTAATATTAATATCACCAAAGGCCGAAGTTGTTATCGAGAGATTATTCACCTTATCGTTTATTTTAGACAAGTCCAGGCATTCGATCCCATTTGTAGTTCCTGTCAGTACTACAGAATTTATTGTAATTGTTCCGCCGATTTTGCCTCTAAGATATATAAAATCAAGTTTTATCTGATCTTTGTTGCTATTTTCCACTATAATTGAAAAATAAGGTTGATTTTTTGTGAGTGTTTCACTAATAATTATCTGAGGTTCACCATATTCTTCAAAATCTTTTATATCTAGTACCTTGCTGCTATCTACGGTGTCACCGACGGAATCCTCAGAATCGATCAACACCATTGTTGCAATGATCGATAACAACAGAACTATGACCAACACCGTGCAATCGCTCTTTTTCATAAAAAAATCGCCTCTAATCGATATGTCTGCACAGTGCAAAGTGATACCACGGATCGATCTCACATGACTTCGACACATCAATGATGTCGTCGACAGCCTTGGCTATCGACACTTGTTTCATAATTCAAAAACCAAGATGGCATGTTGAATTCACATTCTATGATGACAAATGCCTACTTTTCAGTGACAGATTGTGGTATGGAGATTGTTAATGACTTTGACCCATGCAGATAAAGAATGAAAAAAGGGGCACATCGCCCCTGTATTTCATCAATTTTTCTTATCCTCCGCTGAACGATTACGAGTACGAAAGACTGAAGCTAGACCTAACGAAATTATAGTTCGGTCCTGTCTCCGTACCGAGATGATCTGTTGGTACATTGCTGAGTGTACTGAATGCACCGAGATTGAATGCGAGGTAATCACCTGAACTCGTTTGTGTCCAGTAGTGGTAAATGTTACCAACCTTCACAGTTTCGAGTCCGAACATCTCTTCAAACCACCCATAGTATGGTCCCGCATCGTTGATGGCAGTGATATTGCTCGTACCAATTGCACTCTTCAATGCAGAATATGCATTCGAACCGTATGCTTTGATTGTGATTCCCTCATAGAGGTCCTCATCTATGAGTGTCTTCGTAGCTGTCTGGCCACTAGACGTGACATATGTGACAGTCACCGGAGAAACAATCGCTTCATAATCCTCATCAACACTCAATGCGAATGTGAATGCATAATCATCTCCGCTCGGTGTGATCATGGTTCTGAGTGTCTTCTCTGCCATATATTCCGTTACCGCTGTAGGGACAACCATCGTTGAAGGGCCGTAATAGAGGACGACGTTCGCCGATGCGATTGCACCGTCCGTGAACGGAACGATGAATCCGATCGCTGCTATTCCGACATTCCACCCGTTGTTGTAATAATATGTGTTCCATACATTCGTGTCAGTCTCTGTGACACCGTTGACCGTCAAAAGATCCCCATAATTGGAATTGATCTCATCATACGTTCCCCAGTCATTGGATTTCTGTATGATATAGTCGGTCGATGGGAATGCTGTCTGTGTTGAAGTCTCATAGTGAGATGCCGCTGTGAATGATGCTGTGCTCGCTTGCAATGCCTGGAGGGCGTTGTACCCCGAAAGGTCCGTGTAGTCCGTCCATGCAGTTCCGTTGTATACATAGATGTTCATCGTTCCAGCCGTGATCGCTTCAGAATCGTCGGCATCGTACGCTACGATGAACGCACCGATGATGAACATAGCCACGATAGCTATAGTAATGAACTTTGTATTCATTTGTTTTTCAACTCCTTCTCTCCGTGTCGAGAGATTGTCTGTTAGATTTCTTAATTGGATTATAAATCCAACCATTATTGGCTGCAAAAGCACTCTTTTTTCTAAGCAAGTCACAATTTCTTCGGCCGAACGGTACGTTAATCATCCCTACATCCAACATTGGTTCGATTCTTCGACATCATACCACAGAGACCCATCCAACTAACGTATCATTCAAACATGATATCCTTCCGTATCTCTCGCATGGTACTCCTATTGGATATCGACAGGACAGGACCGCCGTACAGATTCACAGATGCCGATGCTTTCCTCTTCCTCGAGATAGTATCAAAGAATCACGGGATGAGCAGGAAGGAACTATCGAGATATTTGGGACTCGGAGAAGGCAGCGTAAGGACACTGATAGAGAAATTAAAGGAATTCAATCTGATCTGTGTCAAACAGACCGGTATCACGATACGTCCGCAGGGATCCGAGATCCTCAGATCCCTCGGCATCAGGACGACAAAGATCTCCGTCGGAGGATATGTGATGGGAGATCATCAGTTCGGTGCCGTCATCAGTGATTCATCGGAAAGGGTGTTCAACGGTATCGATCAAAGGAACATCGTTATAAAGACCGGTGGCGAAGGATGCACGACATGGATCAACAGAGAAGGGAGGATCATAATGCTCCCGGATTGGGATGTCGATACGCATGAACCATCGTTATCGGAAACGATAAGGGAGAAGGCGCAGATGGGTGAGGGCGATGTGTTGATCGTAGCAGGCGGTACTACGGAACGTGTCGCTATGGTATCCGCCATTACTGCCGCATTGGATCTAATATGATCATATCCTGGGCATGACCTTCAGTGACAGACCATCCGTCACCACTCTCATCACCCTCAACAGAGGCAGACCCAACTCCGATGCGATCGTCAGACAACCCTCTCCGTCCTGATACTTCTCCGTGATCCATCTGTTCCTTACGGCAACTGGATCCTCGGCGATCACATGCTTCTCGACGATTTTGGGTGGTTCGTTCCAACGATTGGAGTTACAACTCGGACATCTTGAAGGATTCTCCCCCTCTTTCCTGCGTATCCATTCGTGACCACATATCATGCATGTGCATCTTCTGGTCTCTTTGTTCCATGAGTATGATCCGCATCTCGGACACTTCATAGGTGTGCCCTTACGACTGACCCAATCGAAACCGCATCTCTTGCAGTGTATGGTGTTCTTTGTCGATGCCTCACGAACGACCACCCTGAATCTACTGCTGCAGAACGGGCATGTACACTCACCATTGATGACATCGACCTCATCGATATCGACTTCGACGTTATCTGATAGAACAGTATCCTTACACTTCACCATACGCATCCCAGACGACTTCTAATCTTCATATATAGTATTATAATAATATTCAATTGGTTATATTGGATTATATATCCATCCACATTAGGATATATCCAATCTTACGGGATTCTCAGGATCCGTCCCCAAAAACGATGAGATTTGATGAAAAACCAAGGTCATATGCGATATTATTGAAGATCGATCCGATCTGTAGCAGATCTGTGTATGGCTCCCCTCATCTTTGAAAACAAAACTGCCCCTATTACGGTCGTAATTTA
>R20__coassemble_211_pt1 | contig 46274 bp, 46 predicted proteins | sample R20__metabat2_low_PE_015 | metagenome-assembled genome bin R20
AATCAGTCAGAACTCGTCAGGAGGGATATCCGCATACCCTCACTGAAACCACAATTGAGGCACATTGCCACACGTGGAATTATATTTAAATAAGTAGCACATGCGCGGAATTATTAGAGATGAGCACATGGATGCCCAACAGTTAAGAGAGGCTTTTATCAGATTCTTCGAGGAAAGGGGACACGCACATATCGGTTCCGCCTCACTCGTTCCGGAGAATGATCCCACGGTACTGTTCACGACCGCAGGTATGCACCCCTTGGTGCCATACCTCCTCGGGGAGAAACACCCCATGGGAAAGAGGCTCGTGGACTATCAGAAATGCATCAGGACCGGAGACATCGATGATGTGGGAGATGCCAGCCACCTCACGTTCTTCGAGATGCTCGGTAACTGGTCGCTCGGGGATTATTTCAAGAAGGAATCCATCGGATTCAGTTTCGATTTCCTTACCAATGTCCTCGGATTCAAGAAGGAACAGCTCGCTGTCACCGCATTCGCCGGTGAGGATGGTATCCCCAAGGATGAGGAGACCGCCGAGATCTGGAAGTCACACGGTTTGAAGGACGATCAGATCTTCTTCTACGGAAGGGCGGATAACTGGTGGGGACCTGCCGGTGTCACCGGACCATGCGGACCGGACACGGAGATATTCTACGACAACGGGCAACCCAAGTGCGGACCGGATTGCGGACCGTCATGTCACTGCGGGAAGTACACGGAGATATGGAACAACGTGTTCATGCAGTACAACAAGGACAAGGATGGTAAGTACACACCGCTCGCACAGAAGAATGTCGATACTGGTATGGGATTGGAGAGGGTGTGTCGTATCCTCCAGGGTGTGCCTTCGGTATACGAATCCACCGTGTTCCAACCGATCATCGCCAAGATCTCGGAGATCTGCGGTAAACCGTACGAGGAACCGTACATCAGGGATTTCAGGATCGTCGCCGACCATATAAGAGCGGCGACTTTCATCCTTGCGGATGGTGTCGTACCTGCTAAGGTAGGCCAGGGATACATCCTCAGAAGACTTATCAGAAGGGCATCCAGGAACATGAGCAAGCTCGGTTATGATGGATTGTTCATGCAGAAGGTCGCAGAGGTCGTGGTGGATGAGTTCGGGGAAGCATATCCTGAACTGGTGAAGAATAAGGATTCCATCTACGCATCGCTCACCGCCGAGGAAGAGAAGTTCCAGAAGACACTCACGAAGGGCCTCAGGAAATTCGACGAGATGGTCGCAGAGAACGGCGATTCCAAGGTCATGAAGGGAGAGCTCGTGTTCAGATTGTTCGATACGTACGGATTCCCCGTAGAACTCACGGCAGAGCTTGCACATGAGAAGGGCCTGGAAGTCGATATGAAGGACTTCGAAGCGAGGTTCAAGGAACACCAGGACAAATCCAGGATGGACTCCAACCAGACGTTCAAGGGAGGTCTTGCGGACCACAGCGTGGAGACGACGAAACTCCACACGGCTACACATCTCCTCCATGCCGCATTGAGGAACATCGTCGATCCGAACATCAGGCAGAAAGGAAGTAACATCACCGCCGAGAGGCTCAGATTCGACTTCAACTTCGACAGGAAGCTCACACCCGAGGAGTTGGAGAAGATCACCGAATTCGTCAACGATGCGATCAAACAGGATATCCCTGTCGTGTGCAAGGAGATGCCGAAGGAGGAAGCGAAAGCGTCCGGTGCGATCGGTGTCTTCGATGACAAATACGGAGATATCGTCAAGGTCTATGTGATCGGTGACATCGACAGCGAACTCTGCGGTGGACCTCATGTGAGCCACACAGGCGAGCTCGAGGGATTCAAGATTCTGAAGGAAGAGAGCTCTGCTGCCGGTGTCAGGCGTATCAAAGCGGTCGTCGGAAAGTTCTGAACGACTCGAACAAACCTTTTCCTACAATTTTCTTCCTTTTTATTGGGGCCTCAGTCAGAACAAAACTCAACGAAGATAAAGAGCTACCGCTAAGCCAAGAATGATGAGAGAATGGTGGACTGGGCGCGATTTGAACGCGCGGCCTCCTGCTTGCAAAGCAGACGATCTTCCAGCTGATCTACCAGCCCAATATTTCTTGTGATAGATGGACTCTATATAAACTTTCGTATGGTCCCAGACGTCCAGCCTGTCACAAGTCATGCAGTCGCCATGACACATGACGGGCCATATTGTGATGAAAGAAGATGCCCTGAGGATCCTGTTGATCCGATAGGTTGGGGCCTATAATGCAATCTTCTTCCATTTTCTGATCTTCGTTCTGAAGGTTCCGAAAGGTGCAACGGTATTCACGTGAATGAACCTGTATACTTCCCACACAGCCGTTTTGGTAGCTTCATCAGCCCATTTCCTCATGTGGGGTTCGAACAACTCCTCCTCACTCATCGAATCGATCATCGCATAGATGGAATCGACATTCTCATTCAACTTGGATCTTAACTCTTGCAAGGATAGATGAGCATAGGTATCGGTGAACCACTGATATAATCCGCCGAGCTGATTCCATTTGAACTCGTCAGATGGGGTCTTCACCTGAAGTCCCTTCCTCTCATCCTCTTCCCATTTGAGAAGCAATGTCGTCCACCCCACCTGATAGGCAAGGTTCTCTGCAGGGGTCCTATCGACCCCTTCGACCCTCTTATCCTTCAATGATTCCGGGATGTCATCGAATTCCGAGATATATCTCTCGAATGTCCTCTTTATCTCGGTCTTGAGTTCTTCCTTGTTCCCATATGCTCGCAAAGGTCCACCTCGTCATAACCAACAGTGCCCCTTGATGAAAGATCAAAGGAATGTTACTTGGCCTTCTCTCCGTAGTAGTGACCGTTCCTCACCCTCTTCAGGAGTGTCGCACTGATATCATCGAACATATCCGTCTTGAAATACCCTGATTTGACCGATCTTGTCCCGGATGATGATAACATGGACACAGTACATTTCGACAGACCCTTGCGTCTTGCGAAGTATCCGGATTCGGTGGATAATATCTGCACACAATCATATCTTATCCTTACCTCGACCAGGTCCAACACGCCTGTGAAGAATGTGAACTTATCGTCACAGTATGAGTATCCTTTGTTGCTGATGGATTGTCTCCAACCTATCAGCAGAAGTATCACTACAGCAGCATAGGTCAGGAGGACGATAGCGAGGAATATCGTCTCGGAACCGGGGTTCGAAGCCCAAGATTCATCGAATTGATCCATATTCGCTATCAATATCGTAGAAACGACAACGATCGTTGTGATGATCACTGCCAAGAATGTCTTCCCGAAGATGAGTGAATTGGCGCCGGGCGATTGCTTTATGACGTCCTGTTGGTACACGAATTCAGGTATGAGGCGATCGATGATCTCCTTCAGTTCCTTCTCCCTCGTGATGAGACATAATGTAGGGGTGACCTCGTTGGAGACGGCATTGATACCGACGACATCCGTCTCGAGGTATGCCAATCCCATCATCCTTGCGAAGAATGGCCTCTCTATCGAGAATGCGTTGACCTTGTTGATCTCGAACGATGAACGGTAGTTGGTCAGGAGACCGTGTTGGATGTAGATCGTATCCCCGTCGCGATAGACCTTGAAATTGTAATAGCGTATGATCTGCATGATCACCGGCAGGATCGTCTGTATCGCAAAGATGAACAACGATGTTGACATGACGAGCTTGCTGCCTGCGGCGTCGGAGATCATCCCTACGATACCATACACGAGGAAGAAGATACCTATCAACAACGATTGGGTGGGTTGCGACAACAGACTGTGGGCCACGACCTGTATCGGCGAGAATGATGCCAAGCACTCATACTCCACCTTCTCCTCGCTGACGGGATCGTGATCGTACATGTGCATCGTGACATATGCCTTGATACGTTCGGCAACGTCCGTCTTGACACATATCGTCACCTCGGGCACCGCTGCATTCACACCGGAGTTCACGTTGAATTGAAGGACCGTCGTACCGAATATCTTCTCGTATATCCCCCTAACGACATTGACGGATGACAATCTCTCATAGGGAACGGTCTTGTCCGCTTTGAATAACGTCGTCTTCTTGACCTCTATGCGATCGTCCATGAACGTTATCCTGGTCAATTGCCAAGCCCTGACATGGATGAAGACCACTCCTGCCGCAAGTAGGATCAACAGGTATGCGAAATCCGGCCTATCCCTGGACGTGTACACCAATATTATGGCGATCACAACGGTGAAGAGACAGTTCTTCAATATGACGGATGGATGGTTCCTGATGGATTCGATCATTGTTCATTCCTTGTCCTGATGATCTTGTTGACTATGTTGTTCAATTCGTTGGCTATCTCTTCGGCGACATCCTGTTTGAGATATTGTATCGATGCCGCCCCGCCGGCCGTCATCACGAATACATCGGAAAGACCGAACAGATTGTTTATCGGTCCCTTCTTTATCTCGATCTGATGTATCCTCTCGATAGGGACCATCGTTGTGCTTATGGTGAATATGCCCCTTCTGACGATGACCTTCTCGGAATCGATGATGTAAGCATAGTGATCGTAGAACAGGATCGGGCGTACGATCGAATAGACGATCAGAACGGCCGCCACCGCGATGATCGCGTAGGACATCCATGCCTCATAGGATTCCAGATCCTTGATGAAGTAAATGGCCACCGATGCTGCTATCAAACAGATCAATGAGAATATCGCACTTCCGATGTACATGGATTTCTTACTATCGGGGGATAATTGACGATATTCGGAAACGTCATTCATGAAGAATAATGACATTCTTAGAATTTATATATTCCCAAGAGGGGGATGATCCCCCTTTTTGGAATTAGATTAATGAGTTTATGCGTTGCGGAGGACGATCTCGATGTTCACGCCATCGGGAACCTGAATCCTCATGAGCTGCCTTAGGGCACGCTCGTCAGCATCGAGGTCGATGAGTCTCTTGTGGATCCTCATCTCCCAGCGGTCCCATGTCTCGCTGCCTTCACCGTCGGGTGACTTCCTGCAGGGGACTTTCAGCTTCTTTGTGGGAAGCGGAACCGGTCCACGGATCTGAACTCCAGTCTTCTGAGAGATTCCCCTGATCTGGGTACAGACACTGTCGACCTTCTGCGGGTCTGTTCCGCTCAGTGAAATCCTTGCACGCTGCGACATTGAGACTACCTTCAGGCTTTCTCAACAGAGACGCAAACACCTGCTGCGACTGTCTGTCCCATATCACGGATGGCGAACCTTCCGAGAGGACCGAAGTCTTTAGCGGGCTCGATTACGAGAGGCTTGGTAGGCTTGAACTTGACAACTGCGTTGTCACCGTTCTTGAGGAAGCTGAGATCCTCGAGCTTCTTACCTGCACGCTGTGCGGACTCGATCTCAACGAGCTGACATGCGACCTGTGCTGTGTGAACGTGGAAGACGGGTGTGTATCCGACGGTCATGACAGACGGGTGGTTGAGCACGATGATGTGTGCTGTGAATGTCTTTGCGACTGAAGGCGGGTTGTCAACAGGTCCTGCGACATCTCCCCTCTTGATCTGGTTCTTGGCGACTCCACCGACGTTGAATCCGACGTTGTCTCCAGGAACTGCCTCTGCCATCTGCTCGTGGTGCATCTCGATCGATTTGACCTCACCAACGACGTTGGAAGGCATGAAGACGACCTTTGTCTTAGGCTTGAGAACACCGGTCTCGACACGTCCGACAGGGACTGTTCCGATACCTGTGATGGTGTAGACATCCTGTACAGGAAGCCTGAGTGCCTTGTTGGTCTCCTTTGCGGGGACTTTGAGGTTGTCGAGTGCCTGGATGAGCGTGGGGCCCTTGTACCAGGGTGTGTTGGCCGAGGGCTCTTTGACGTTGTCACCCACGTATGCGGATACGGGGATGAAGGGGATGTCCTCTGCCTTGTTACCGATCATTGCGAAGAGCTTCTTCATACCGTCGACGGCCTCTTTGTATTTGGCCTCGTCGTATTTGACTGCATCCATCTTGTTGATGGCGACGATGATCTGCTTGACACCGAGTGTGGTGGCAAGGAAGATGTGCTCTTTTGTCTGTGCCTGGGGTCCCTCGATCGCAGAGCATGTGATGATTGCTGCATCTGCCTGAGAGGTACCTGTGATCATGTTCTTGACGAAGTCACGGTGTCCGGGTGCGTCGATGACTGTGAAGTAGTATTTGTCGGTGTAGAACTTCTTGTGTGCCACATCGATGGTAACTCCTCTCTCCCTCTCTTCCTTGAGTCCGTCCATGACCCATGCGAAGTAGAAGGTACCCTTACCTTTCTCTTCTGCTTCTTTCTTGTATTTCTCAATGATGTGCGGGTCGATTGCACCGGTCTCGAGAAGGATCCTTCCCGTAAGGGTGGATTTTCCGTGGTCGACGTGTCCGATGATGACCAAGTTCATGTGCTCTTTTTCTGCCATGTTTTTTTCCTCCTTTATAGGATTTATTTAAGCCTGAAATGCTCCATATAGTGTTTTGTATTTAAGTTTAAGCCTCAGATGCCTGCGTAGTACTTCGAGTCGTAAGGCTCGGGCGTCATTCCCTTCCTTGTCCTGATGTCGGTCACGACCTTCTTCTGAAGCTCGGGCGGGATCTGCTGGAAACCTGCGTTCTCTGTCGACCAGATCGCACGTCCCTGTGTGGATCCACGGACATCTCCTGCGAATCCGAACATCTCTGCGACGGGGCAGAGTGCGGAAACGGTAGAATCAGAACCATCCGTACCTGTGTCGAGGATTGTTCCGCGGCGCTGACTGATGAGGCTGATGGCTCCACCGATGTAGTCCGGGGGAACCGAGATGAATACCTTCTGCATGGGTTCGAGAAGGATCCTTCCTGCCTCGCACATGGCACCGTAGATACCATCCCTCACTGCGGGGATGACCTGTGCGGGACCTCTGTGGATCGTATCCTCGTGGAGTTTCGCATCCATGAGTTTGACCTTGAGTCCGGCGACCTTCTCTCCTGCGAGGGGACCTTTCATCATGGCCTCTTCGAAGGACTGTTTGATGAGTTCCATCGTCTCGTGGAGGTACTGGATACCCTTTGTGCAATCGAGGAGGATGTTGTTGCCCTTGAATGCGACCACACCTTTGGCCTCCTCTGCATCCATACCTGCCTCGGCAAGTGTCTTTGCGAGTGCCTTCGGGTCCTTGATCTTCGCATCGGGGTCGATGTCTCCCTTGCGGATGAGCTCCTTGACACCCTCTTCCAACGGCTCTACGTAGAAGTAGAACTTGTTGTGCTTGTTAGGCGATTTACCCTCGAACTCCGAGGGGTTCCTTCCTTTGACGGATTCCTGATACACGACGATAGGTGCAGATGAGACGATGTCGACTCCCTGCTCGTTGATGATCCTGTACTCTGTGATCTCGAGGTGAAGCTCACCCATTCCTGAGATGAGGTGTTCGCCCGTGTCGTTGTTGATCTCGATGTTGAGTGACGGGTCGGCCTTTGCGATGGTCCTGAGGACCTCGATCAGCTTAGGCAGATCCTTCATGTTCTTGGCTTCGATAGCTTTGGTAACGACAGGCTCGGAGTAGTGGGCCATCCTCTCGAAGGGCTCCATGTCCTTGAGCGTCGAAACGGTCGAACCGGCGATAGCGTCCTTGAGACCCGTGAGTGCGACGATGTTTCCTGCCTCGCATTCCTCGATCGGGATACGGTCCGCACCGACCATCAGAGCGACACCCTGTACCCTCTGGGGTGCAGGCTGACCTGAGATGTAGAGCGTCATACCCTTCCTGACGGTTCCCGAGAAGAGCCTTCCGATGGCGACCTCTCCTGCGTGGGGATCCATAATGATCTTGTTGATCATGAGTGATACGTCACCCTTCGAGTCGCAAGCGAGCATCTGCTTTCCGATGGTCGTTGTGAGATCTCCCTTCCAGATGGTGGGGATACGGATCTTCTGTGCGTCCACGGGGTTCGGGATGTGCCTGATGACCATCTCGAGTGCGACCTCGTGCAGAGGGATCTTCTTTGCGAGCTCCTTCTGTCCGCCTTCCCTTCCACAGTACTCGAAGATGTCCTTGAACGAGACACCGCTCTTCTTCATGTAAGGTGCGGAGATTGCCCAGTTGTTGTATGCTGAACCGAATGCGACGGTACCGTCCTGGATGCTGACCTGCCACTCCTTGTTGAGGGGTGCGGGAAGGATCGTTGCGATCTTCTTGTTGAACTCTGCGACGATGTGCGAGAACTTCTCGATCATCATCTCGGGAGTGACCTGCTGCTCTACGATCATCCTGTCGACCTTGTTGATGAACAACATAGGTTTGACACGCTCTTTGAGTGCCTGCCTGATGACCGTCTCGGTCTGAGGCATGATACCTTCGACCGCACAGCAAAGGATGAAGACACCATCGAGTGCCCTCATCGCCCTTGTGACATCCCCGCCGAAGTCGACGTGTCCGGGTGTATCGATCAGGTTGATCAGATACTTCTGTCCGTCGAACTCGTGGACCATCGATGCCGATGCCGCGTTGATAGTGATTCCACGTGCCGCTTCCTGCTCGTCGTAATCGAGAACACGCTGTTCTCCTGCGAGCTCGGATGACATCATTCCCGCACCTGCGATCAGGTTATCGGAGAATGTGGTCTTTCCGTGGTCGATATGTGCCGCTGTACCTATGTTCCTGATGAACTGCTGTGTCTTCATCAGGTCTACTGCATGTTTGACATTGTCCTCTTTTCTGCCCATGATTCCACCTTTACATATCTAGTATCAGCGGGCAGACTGTGCGACCCTCTCGATCTCCTCTTTCTTAGCGACCGAGAATGATGTCATATCTCCCTTCGCGGCGAGCATGATCTCGTCTGCGATGCAGTTTGCGATGGGTTTCTTGTTCTTTGTCGATGCCTTGACGCATCCAGTGCTCATGTTGCGCAGTGCGATGTCGAGCCTCCTCTGGGGAGAGATATCGACTGCCTTGGGAACCGATACACCACCGAACTGGAGCCTTGTGATCTCTTCACGGGGTGCCGCATTCTCAAGCCCGTTGACGAGGACCTGTACGGGGTTCTCCTTCGTCTTCTGAGCGATGATATCGAATGCTTCAGATACAGCTGCGTAAGCCTTGAGTTTCTTTCCGGTGTACTTCTCGGTCCTCATGACATTGTTGATGAGTCTCTCGACAATGCAGAGCTTGGACTTTCCGAACCACCTGTTAGCATGCTTTCCGCCCGAGTGAGGAACATTTGTGGGGGTGAGGTCTATGTATTTTGCCAGTCCGCCATCGGCGACTGTAACCTCGGACAGATCGTATTTTCCGAACATAAGTGCTTTCTCTTCCATTGAATTCACCTTACCGGCTTGTCAGTCCTTCCCCTGACCATTTCATTGAGCGAAACGTTGTTGACCTTGATGACCTTGTAACGGACTCCGGGGATATCTCCGTATGAACGGCCCATCCTTCCACCGATACCTTCGACCATGACCTCATCGTGTTCATCGATGAAGTTGATAGCTCCGTCTCCAACCGCGAATGCTGTGATCTGACGTCCGTTCTTGATGAGCTGGACTTTCACACACTTCCTGATAGCGGAGTTAGGCTGTTTTGCTTCGACTCCGACCTTCTCCAGGACGATTCCGCGTGCCTGTGATGAACCCTCAAGAGGATCGGATTTCTCCCTAAGTTTCAGTACTCTCTTCTTGTATGCCCTGTCCAGCCAGCGATGTTGCTGCCTGTCAGTCCTGAGTTTTCTTGCGGTATAAAGACCTCTACCCAATTTTTCACCTCATAGTATTATCTGAAGTAACGTCGCGATTATTGTTATCCTATTTAAAGGGTATGCAATCCATCGGACGTGATGTGCTTTTCACCTATAATCAACTTGTATATAACTGCTATCTGAACCCGATAGTGTTGTCATTCTTAGTATCCCCATTTTACTTCGCGCGCGCATAAGTATTTTAAATATGACGCATAATGGGCAGGCAAGAGGAATCCTTATGACAGCAGATGAAGATTATTTCGCATTGCTCGACAGAGCCAAAGAACAGTTGCCTGAAGTGGCAGAATCACAGGACAGGTTCGTCATACCCGATCTCGATGTGCTTCAGGAAGGTAAGACAACGGTAATCAGGAACTTCATCGACGTCACGGATACACTCAGGAGGGAACCCGAGCACGTACTTCAGTATCTTCTGAGGGAATTGGGTACCCCCGGTAATCTCGAAGGTCGTAGGGTGGTCCTGAAATCCAAGATCAGTCCGGGACACATCTCCGACAAGATCCAATCATATACGGATACCTTCGTCATCTGTTCCGAATGCGGTCGTCCCGATACCAAGATGGTGAAGGAAGGAAGGACCCTCGTTCTCGAGTGTGAGGCATGTGGTGCACACAGGCCGGTCAATGTCAAGAAGGGTACGAGATCCGATACGCACAACGGACTCAAGGAAGGTGACATCGTAGAGGTGTTCATCAGTGATGTCGGAAAGAAGGGTGACGGTATCGGAAAGATGATGGATTACATCGTGATCGTTCCCGGTACGGTCAAAGGTACTACGGTACATGCGAAGATCACCAACATCTCGGCCAAGACCGCCTTCGGTGCGTTGACCACAGAGGCAGCGACACGCTGAGGTCCTTATGAGATATTTCGTGGAATCATATGGTTGCACGATGAATTTTGGTGAGGGTGAACAGCTCTCCAGGAAGATGGAGAGTCTCGGCCATACCAGGGTGGATTCGCCCGAGGAGGCCGACATCGTCATCCTCAATACTTGCACGGTAGTGGATACCACCGAGAAGAAGATGATCCACAGGATGGGCGAGTTGAAACAAGAAGGTAAAGAGGTCATCGTGACCGGATGTATGGCGAAGGTACAGCCGAAGAGGATATCCATCCGTCTACCGGAATCGATGATCATACCGCCCGATCAATACGATCTGTTCACAGGGAAGGTGGAGAGTGCCTTCGGTTGTTCCCAATGTGTGGAGGAACCTAGGATTGGCACATGTGCGATCATACCCATAGCCCAGGGTTGTCTCGGTAACTGTTCGTATTGCATCACGAGGTTCGCAAGGGGTGTCCTTAGGAGCTATCCCGAGGATGATCTCCTCAATGAATTCAAGTCGATGCTCGATTCCGGTGCCAAGGAGATATTGGTCACTGCACAGGACACCGCATGTTACGGCCGCGATACGGATACGGATCTCCCCGCACTTCTAAGGAAATTCCTGGAGTTCGAAGGGGAGTACAGGATAAGGATCGGCATGATGAATCCCAACAATCTCGATCCGATACTCGATGACCTCATGGATGTCATGGAGGATGAGAGGGTGTACAGATTCCTGCACATACCCGTACAGAGCGGGAGTAACTCGGTGCTCGATGGCATGAGGAGACACTATACTGTGGATCGTTTCATGGGGATCGTGAATCGTCTCAGGGAGAGATACCCTGATATAAGCATAGCCACGGACATGATATGCGGATTCCCAGGTGAGACGGACAGGGATCACGAGAAGAGTGTCAGGTTGATCAGGGATCTGCATGCGGATACGGTGAACATCACCCGTTTCTCCGTCAGACCAGGTACGGATGCTGCGACCATGAAGAATCAGATCCAAGGCAACGTCGCCAAAGAACGTTCGACGGAACTCACGGAGACGAAGATGTCCGTTGAAGGTAATGTGAACAGCACTCTGATCGGTAAGAGATACAGGGTGTTGGTGACGGAGAAAGGGAAGACTGGGACAGTCATCGCAAGGAACAGGAACTACAGGCCTGTCGGTATAGAAGCGGATGTCCCGATCGGTACGTTCCTGGATGTGGAGATAATCGATAGTGCACCCACACATCTCGTCGGGAAGATCGTCAACCATCAATGATTATATAATTTGATTCGATAGGGCTGGATGACAGTCCCGTAGTGTAGTGGTCAATCATGCCGGCCTTTGGAGCCGGCGACTCCGGTTCGAATCCGGACGGGACTACCAACCCTGATTTTTGAGAATTCGTACGATCGCAATCAATTCGAAAGACGAAGATCTGCGGATCGAACGATGATTGTAGGATCATAATAACGGATATGACTGAACAAGAACAATGAAAGAAGATACTAGTGACGTTCGATGCTACGTTTAGTGCGTGATAAACTACCAAGGAATTGCGGGAAGTACTCGTTAGAGACTTCCTTGCAATGTAAATTCGCTTATATGTTTTGAGAGTGGGGGTTAACCCCACTCTGCGTAGGAGGTGATCCATCTGCAGGTTCCCCTACAGATACCTTGTTACGACTTAACCCTCCTTGCTAAATCTCAGTTCGAATACCCCAATGAGAGATAGCCTCACTGAAACCCAACTCAGGTGGTTTGACGGGCGGTGTGTGCAAGGAGCAGGGGCATATTCACCGCGAGTTGTTGATTCGCGATTACTACGGAATCCAGCTTCATGTGGGTGAGTTACAACCCACAATCCGAACTACGGACGGGTTTCGAGATTGCCTTCGCCTTTCGGCGTCGGAGCCCATTGTCCCGCCCTTTGTAACGCGCGTGTAGCCCAGCAGATTCGGGGCATACTGACCTACCGTTGACCTCTCCTTCCTCTGACTTAGCGCCAGCGGTCCCAATAATGTGCCTACATCGCGGACGACATAGTAGCAATTATTGGTGAGGGTCTCGTTCGTTATCTCACTTAAGAGAACGCCTTACGGTACGAACTGACGACGGCCATGCACCACCTCTCTGAAAATCTAGTAAGGTCATCGGCCTGACTTTCATGTAACAGTCGCTGCTGGTGAGTTTTCCGGTGTTGAATCCAATTAAACCGCACGTTCCTCCCGTTGCGGTGCTCCCCCGCCAATTCCTTTAAGTTTCATCCTTGCGGACGTACTCCCCAAGTAGCAGACTTAACAACTTCTCTCCGGCACTGAACACCCCCGAAGGGTCCCCAACACCAAGTCTGCAGCGTTTACACCCTGGACTACCGGGGTATCTAATCCCGTTTGCGACCCAGGGCTTCGTCCCTCACCGTCGGATCCGTTCTAGCAAGACGCCTTCGCCACCGGTGGTCCTTCTAGGATTACAGGATTTTACCCCTACCCCAGAAGTACCTCTTGCCTCTCCCGGTCCCAAGTTCACCAGTCTCCTCGGAAGTCGGAAAGTTAAGCTTCCCGATTTACCCAAGGATTTAATGAACCGGCTACGAACGTTTTAGACTCAATAAAATCGACCACCACTTGGGCTGCGGGTATTACCGCGGCGGCTGGCACCCGTCTTACCCAGCCCTTATTCCTTTAGCGATCTATACTAAAGAAAAGCTAATACTAATGTACTAGCACTAGGAATTCCCTCATCGGAGTTGCCTCCATTGTGAAGTTTTCGCGACTGCTGCGCCCCGTAGGGCCTGGATTCGTGTCTCAGAATCCATCTCTGGGCTCCCTCTCTCAAGGCCCATACTCGTCACTGGCTAGTGGGTCCGTTACACCCACTACAACCTGATAAGCCGCAGACCAATCCTAGAGCGCCGGAACTTTGAACCATGAATCATTCCAGATTTCATGATCTATGGAGTATTATCCTCAATTTCCCGAGATTATCCTCCACTCTAGGGCATGTTATCCACGTGTTACTGAGCAGTCCGCCGAGTCCATTACGACTCTCGACTCGCATGTCTTAATCGAATTCCTATAGCGGTGGCCGCCGGCAGGATCAACCGGAGTCAAATCAATTTTGACTATTCAAACGTCATTTATGATGGATGAAATTGAAACTGGCAGTTTACCACGTTTCACCTATTGTCCCGCTAAACGGCACACTCATTACGATGCTCCGTCTAACGGAACATTCGTAGCATCGAACGTCAGAATACAAGAGAACACGCCGTGATGTCGGCGGAGATCTTGATTCTCCATCTTTGCCGTCTGAAACGCTTGTCGGTTTCAGCCGCGCATTTCCGAGTATATCGAAGGAGTATATAATGGTTTTGGACCATCACACCCCACGATTTTACTCGTGTGCTTGGTGCCTCGCACCGCGCATTACCCCGTTATGCGCTTCTCTACTTATACTTATCTATCGTGAAAAAATTTTGGTTAGTGATTGCCTCTTTTTTCCGCACAAATCTCCCAGATGGTCACCGTTTTCCATCCAGATCCGATGATCCTCCGGAATTTCCGGCGCGCGGCGGAGATGATTGGCGTGGATCGCACACGTACAATGGCAAAAAACGGAGCATGTGGAGAATGTTTAATATGAGAACGACTTACAGCAGATTACCTTGTGGGGGTGGCCCAGCCTGGTAAGGCGTTAGACTGCTAATCTAATGTCCATACGGACCCGCGAGTTCGAATCTCGCCCCCCACGCCATCCTTCTGATTCTACAACACCACTACTCCGATGAGCCGTGCGTATCCCGATGATCTCAAACGGTCGGATCATCCTATTTACTGTTTGTATATATTATATAATAATAAGAAGAAGGGATTTAGAAAGAGGTTGTATGTCGCAGAAAGGCGACATCATTCGGATTCTGCCGGCACGATCTCCGGGAACCTGTTCCTGACAAGCTCATCCACCCTGTCGATGAACTCGTTATACCTCACTTCGAGCTTCGCCTCTTCCTTGTTGAGAGAATTCACGTAGAGCTTCCCGTATTCGGGTGCATCCATGTTATTCACTATATCGACAAGGACCTTGAGATCCGATTCCAACCTCGATTTGTCGGAATAATCGAGTTTCAGGAGAAGATCTATGAGCTTTATGTCGATCTTCGTGAAACGGATGACGTCCTCGCATGCTTCCTCTTTGAAGTTACCTGTGAGTTCACGCTCGATGAAGAGATCTATCTTGGAGTTCTTCATATCCCTGATGTCTGTGAGCATCTTCTCATCATCCTCGGTGAACAGTGGCTGCATGAATGGATCCTCTGCATCATCGAATGGTGCATCCTCCTCGACGATCTCTTCCGTAACGATCGGTTCGGTTGCAGGAACATCCTCGACGACAACCACCTCGACCTCATCAGGAATCGAGATCTTACCTGATCTGAGCTCGTTGAGATAATCCTCATCCGCGATCTCCGATGCAGAGAGTCTTCCTGTGTATCTCTCGCTACCGATCCTGTCGTTGGAAGTACATTCGACACCCGACAACAACGTCTCGATGTCATTGATGTCCCTGTTGATCATATCGATCAACTCGATCAATTCATTCCTGTTCTCTGGCTCGAGTGCGATCGTACTCGCATAGAATGCGATCTCCCCTAGCTTGCGTCCCTTCAACCTGTTCAGGCGTGCATCATCCATGATACCGAAAACGTGAATGTGGTTTATATAAGTGTAGAGAACAATCGATTTTGTCTAATAATCGAATCCACATCTCATCATCATGAAATTCCTCGTATTGACAGATCTTCACAATCAATCCTCGGCATTCGAATGGATCGAGAAGCTTGAGGCCGATGACATAGATGCCATACTCTTCCTCGGTGACGTCACCGATCTCGGGACTAGTGAACAGGGAGTGGAGACACTGAAGAGATTCAAGAAGGATGTCTATTTCATTCCAGGTAACTGCGACCCCTTGGATATCCCGGAGAAGGCCGGCAAGGTATGTCACAGTGTCCACGGGAAGGCATTCTCCATCAATGGTGTGAGATTCGCGGCATACGGTGGCAGTAATCCTACGATATTCCACACACCGTTCGAGATCGAGGAGGATAAGATAGAATCCGATCTCGACAAGATATGCGATGGCATCGATATCCTGATGACACATGCTCCATCGATGGGGATACTCGACGAGATCCCATCGGGACTCCACGTCGGAAGTACTGCGATAAAGGACATAGTCGAGAGGTACAAGCCGAAGGTGGCCCTTTCCGGACATATACATGAGGCCATAGGCATCCAGAAGATCGGTGACACGTTGTTCATGAACCCCGGACCGGCCAAAGAGGGACATGCTGGGATACTCGAATTCAATGACGGTGTCGCTAGCGCCATGTTGATCGATTCGTCCGACGTCCTGTGATTATATAGCGAGATGAAAGGTTTATATACGGTTCGATGTTAGAGGGTGTCGGTAATCATGGCAATTTGGCAGGGAAAATCCAACAGAAAGCCCACTGGCGGCAGGCGTGTCCCCAGTGCTAACAAGAGGAAATTCGAGATCGGCAGAGAGAAGCAGTTCACTAAACTCGGTGCAGAGTCACTGAAACAGTACCGCGGTGCCGGTGGAAATGTCAAGGTTGGTATGCTTGCAGCAGAATATGCGAATGTTGTTAACAAGAGCAACGGCAAAGTAACGAAGATGAAGATCGTCAATGTCAGTGCAAACCCGGCAGACCCGAACTACATCCAGCGTAACATCCTGAACAAGGGCGCAACGATCGACCTTGAGGATGGAAGCAAAGCCGTTGTGACATCCAGGCCCGGCCAGGATGGAAGTGTTAACGCAATCCTGCTCGCGTAAGCACGCCAAACCTTTTACAATACACTTCCTTTCTGGTAATCATGGCGTACGACGACGATAATGCGATTGTATTATGGCCCGAATATTTTGACATAAACAGGTCACGTGCCGAAGGGAGAAGACTTCCGAAGTCCCTTTGCGTCGACGCACCCGATCTTGACATAATAGCGAAAGGTGCTATGATCCTCGATCTCGAATACAAGATCATCGAGGATGCCGCATATCCGTCCAATTCCAACGCAAGGAACGGATGTGTCCGTGTGGAGAGAGGGAAGATCAAGAAGACCGAGCTTCTTTCTAAGATCGGCGAGACCCTTGTGAAGAACTCTTGATAAATTTATACGAGTAACCACATCTCCACATCATGATCTCCGTACTTGACGCCAAAGCTTTGGACGGTAACGCTGAATATCTAGGTGTCAGCGTAGAATCATTGATGGAGAATGCCGGCAGAGAACTCGCCACCGTGATCTCCGACAGATTCCCGACAGCAAAAGTGCTCTTTGTATGCGGTACGGGGAACAACGGCGGGGACGGATTCGTAGCCGCAAGATATCTCTCGGCGGATGCGACTTGCATCAAAGAACCGAAGAGTCCTCTGGCGATCAGGAATTTTGAGAAGATCAAGACCGTTCCGTATCCCGATGTATCATTCGATGATTACGATGTCATCGTGGACTGTCTGCTCGGGACAGGTATCAACAAACCCATCAAGGGAGAATATGCGGATTGCATAGAGAGGATCAATTCATCCGGGAAGACCGTGATCTCTTGCGATGTACCATCAGGCTTAGGGACGAATTGTGCTGTAAGACCTGAGATGACCGTCACATTCCACGATATCAAGGAAGGTATGGATGGATCCGATTGCGGGATCGTCATCATCGCGGACATCGGCATCCCCGGTGATGCTTACGATATGGTAGGTCCCGGAGATATGATCAGATATCCGAGGCCTGAGGATGAATCACATAAGGGACAGAACGGGAGATTGCTGATCATTGGAGGTGGTCCATACATAGGTGCACCTACCATGGCCGCATTGGCGGCCGCTCGTGTGGGTGCCGATCTTGTACACATCGCTACCCCGGAAACATCATTCACGGAGATATCATCATACTCACCCATCTTCCTGATGCACAGATTGCCCGGAGATCATCTTACGAAAGGATCCATCGATATGTTGTTGGAACTCTCCAAGAAGTGTGATTCCGTGTTGATAGGGCCGGGACTCGGTACCGATCCGGAGACGATCGATGCCATCCGTTCGTTCTGCACCCAATGCGATAGACCGATGGTGATAGACGCGGATGCCATAACCGCGATGTCGAAGGATCATATCGTAAGGGATGCCCCTACGATCTACACACCGCATCATTCCGAATACAGGAGATTGGTCGATGATATGGATCAGATGGATGCATCCAAGGCATTGGATTCGATAATCGTTCTCAAAGGTAAGGAAGATATCATCACCGACGGTGTGAGAAAACGCATAAACACCACAGGTACCGCGGGGATGACCTCCGGCGGAACGGGCGATGTACTTGCAGGTATCATCTCAGGACTTCTCTCCAAAGGGATGGATGCTTTCGATGCCGGTTGTCTGGGCACATACATCTGCGGAAGGGCCGGAGAATCGGCCTTCGATGAATATTCATACGGATTGTTGGCGACTGATGTCATAGAACATGTCGCCAAGGTCCTCGCCAGGGAACTCAAGTGATCCCCATGGCGGACATCCAACCGATATACGGGATCCCTGCCCTGAGGGTCAACGACATCATGGTCATCTCGGATCTGCATATCGGTGTGGAGACGCATCTTCTCAAGAAAGGTTTCAATCTCACATCGAAGACCGACACCATGCTGAAATGCATATTGGACAACTCCAAAGGTTGCGATCATCTGATCGTACTCGGTGATGTGAAGGATTCGGTGCCGGGTTCATCGAAACAGGAGTACAGGGAGATACCGAACTTCTTCGAACAGTTACGTGAAAGGTTCGATAACGTGGATATCGTCAGAGGTAATCATGATACGAACATCGAGGATTTCCTTCCGACCGGAATAAGAATCAGACCATCCACAGGATTCAGGATAGATGATGTCGGTTTCATCCACGGACATACGTGGCCGAAGGAGGATGTCATGGCCTGTGACACCTTGATCATGGCCCATGAGCACCCTGCGGTGATGTTCAGAGATGGTATAGGTAATCAGACCACGGAACCGTGTTGGGTCCGCGGTGATTTCAGATCCGGTGGAGATAGGTACGAAAGATATCCGAGATCCTTCATCATCGTACCCTCATTCAACAGAATGCTCGGGGGATCCCCGATGAACGTCCTCAACGGTAACTTCCTCGGTCCTTTGATCAATGATACATTCTTGGATCTTGATGATGCCCATATGTTCCTGCTTGACGGCATAGATCTCGGAAAACGCAAGGACATAATGGTCAAGGACCGTTACGAAGCGAGGAATCTCAGAAGAGGACCAAGGGGTCGTTAAAATATTATTGGGGGCTTTCGCCCCCGATTAATACGTTTAGTCACGCGAGACGGTGTCGTAGATCGAACCGTCACTGTTCCTGATGACAGCTGTCAGAGGCATCTGTCCGGGCAGGCTGTGCGTAGCGCACGAGTTGCACGGGTCGTATGCCCTGAATGCCATCTCGACCATGTTCAACAGACCGGGTGATACTTCGTAGTTCTTGATGAGCGCTTTCGCGACCCTGCAGACATCTACGTTGATGGGTCCGTTGTTGTTGGTCGTTCCGACGACGAGGTTACATGCGGTAACGATTCCGTTCTCGTCACATGTGTAGTCGTGTGTGAGTGTTCCTCTCGGAGCCTCGACACAACCGACACCGCGTCCTCCGGGCACGAGATCCGTCTGTTTGATATCACTGTTGGTGATGTCCGGATCGTTCGCGACCTCGAGACACTTCTCTGCGGCGTAGATCATCTCGATGATCCTTGCCCAGTGTGTGGCGAGTGTGAAGTTGACCATGGGCTTACCGTTCTCGCAGGGTACTCCGGCATCCTTGAAGAATCCGCGGTACCTCTCGAGCTCTTCCTGAGCGATAGGCGTGCTGATCTTGTCACAGACGTTGAGCCTCGAGAGAGGTGTCGCACGGTAGAGACCGCTGTCGGGTCCTGAGTACAGGCCCTTGTATCCGATCTTCTTCAGGTACGGGAACTTCTCGTATGACCAGGGCTCTACAGCCTCGGAGATGTGGTCGAGGTAGTCGAATGCGTCGTATCTGTCGAACTCCGCACCCTTCTGGTCGACGACCCTGACAGGTCCGTCGTGGAATTCGAGTGCGTTGTCCTTACCGACGAGACCCATGTAGTAGGACTCCTGGTAGTACAGATCCTTGTTCGCGATGATGTCGACGTACTCCTTGTTGCCGAGGACGACATCGTTGAACACCTTCATCGAGGTCTTCGCGAAGTCGACGAGGTCCTGAGAGTAGCTCTTGATCTCGTTCTGCTGTTCCTTCGTGATAGTCGTCGAGACTCCACCGGGAACTCCCATCAACGGGTGTGTCGCCTTTCCACCGATGATCGCCTGGATCCTCTGTGCCTTGGACCTTGCCCTGAGGACTGCTCCTCCGAGTTCGAGTCCGACAGCTCCGACGACTCCGAGGACGTTCCTGTTCGCCGCGGGCGATGCAGGACCGAGTACGAAATCGGGTGCTGCCAATGCATAGAAGTGTGCGATGTGGCTGTGGACGAAGTGTGCGCTGTAGAACAGATCCCTGAGCTTGAATGCCGTGGGGGTCGGTTTGGCGTTGTAACATCCGTCGATCGCTTTCGTTGAGGCGAGGTGGTGTGCTCCGGGACAGACACCGCAAAGCCTTGCGGTGATCTGGTTGAGCTCGGTTACCTTCCTGCCGATACAGAATCTCTCGAATCCTCTGACCTCAGGGATCTGCCAGTATGCGTTCTCGACATTTCCGCTGTCGTCGAGGAAGATCTCGATCTTCCCGTGACCTTCGAGACGTGTGATCGGATCGACTGTGATCCTCTTTCCGGTCGCTTTTGTTTTCTCATCCCAAATGATAGGTCCAGCCATTTACTGACCTCCTTCTTTGACTTTGTGTTTGATCAATGCTTTCGACATGGTGAACGCGTAGAAGTATCCGAGCGGATCCTTGATGTTCGACATGACGTCCGCGATCTTGTCCTCTCCGCATGTGGGGTCGTCCTCGAGCACCGGGTACAATGACGCGATGGCTGTGAAGATCGATGCTCCCTGCTCCTGAACGGCCTTCGTCGGTCCGTAGCATCCACGGCAAGGCTGTCCGACCCTTGTACACTTCGCACCACATCCAGCGACCGTCGCTGAACCGAGACAGAGTATACCCTGGTCGAGAAGACAGAGGTCGGGGTCGACGTTGACCTGGTAAGGCTCGTAGATCGCTGTGATCCTCCTGTTCTCCTTGTGTCTGGGGCACTCCTCGCAGAGTGTCTTGTCCTCTACACCGATGACGGTTCCCTTCGGGGGAAGTGCTACACCGTTGTAGACGAAGTCGACGAGCGCGTTGAGGAGCTTTCCGATGGTCTCCTGTGTGGGCGGGCATCCAGGCACGGTGTAGTCGACGTCGATCACCTGATCGAGCGCTTTCACAGTGTCATAGATCACAGGGAGCGTGAGCTCTCCTTCAGGCACCTGGATGGTGGGCTGAGGGATGACAGGCTTGTCCTTGTGGTATGTCGCCTGGAAGTCTGCCGATGAGGGGGTCTTGTCGTACACGTAGTCGAGGATCTCCTTTCCGCCACTTACGAGGTTGGCGAGAGCGGGTGTCCCTCCGAAGCATGCGCATGATCCGTATGAGACGACGAGCTGTGATTTCTGCCTGAGCAGTTTCACCATGTGCTCGTTCTCCGAGTTCCTCACCGCACCGTTGATGATCGATACCGTGATGGAACCGTCCTCCATCGCTGCGATGTCCTTCTCCTTTCCGTCAGCTGCGATAGGCCACATGACGATATCGGCCATAGCGCCGATGTTGAGGACCTTCTCGTCGCTATCGAGGAGTGATACATCACATCCACCGCAAGCCGCCGCCCAGTAGATGGCGAGCTTGATCTTTCCGTTCGGTGGTGCTCCGAGACCGGGGACGTATCCCTCGATAGGGGAGTTTGCGATGTATCCGCCTGCGGGAGCTGCTGCAGGTGCTGCGGGTGCGGCCTTCTTCTCTGCGGGAGCTTCCTTCTTCTCGCACTTCTTTTTCTTGAATATCTTGTCAAGGAATCCCATTTTCACTCCTCCTTCTTGAGAGGTGTAGGTCCGAGTGCCTTGATGGTGTCCACGAACTCTACGATCGTCTTCTGGAATTTCTCTCCCTCGGATGCGGATACCCACTCGAGTTTCATTCTCTTGGGGTCGAATCCGTACTGCTCGAGGACCATCCTCAGAAGTGCGATTCTTCTTCTTGCCCTGTAGTTACCGCCGATGTAGTGGCAGTCTCCGGGGTGACATCCGAGGATGATGACTCCGTCAGCACCCTTCGCGAATGACCTGAGGATCCACTCGGGATCGACCCTAGCAGAGCACATTGTCCTTATGATACGGAAGTTGGTAGGCATCTGAAGCCTAGCGACTCCTGCACCATCTGCTCCGGCGTATGAACACCAGTTGCAGCAGAAAGCTACGATTCTTGGTTCAAAATCTGCCATGATAATCACTGTCCTCCAACGGGGAAGTCGAGACATGCATCGATCTCGGAGATGATCTGTCTGGATGTGAATCCTTTCTGTTCCATTGCTCCTGACGGACATGCTGCGACACAGCATCCGCATCCCTTACAGAGACCTGCGTTGACGCTGCTCTTCTTCTTTCCATCCACTTCGACGATCGTGATCGCCTTGTACTCACAGCATCCCTCACAGACACCGCAACCATCACAGTATGCCTCGTTGACCGAAGCGATGATACCCTCTGATACGAGGTACGGCTTGGAGATGATCGTGAGTGCCCTTGAGGCTGCTCCGGATGCCTGTGCGAGACATTCATCCATGAACTTGGGCCAGTGTGCGAGACCTGCGACGAATACACCTTCTGTTGCGAAGTCGACCGGCCTGAGCTTCTGGTGAGCCTCGAAGTAGAATCCATCCTTGCTGATCGGGACCTTGAGCATCTTTGCGATCTCTTCCTTCTCCTCTCTGTCGGGTTTGATACCGTTGGCGAGGACGACACAGTCGACGGGTACCTCGACATCCTTGCCGAGGATCGTGTCGTATGCCTTCACGACGTTGCCGTCGTATGCCGGAAGGGGATCGGTGTCGCGGTACCTAAGGAACCTGACTCCGACCTCTGATGCCTTTCTGTACATCTCCTCGCGGAATCCGTATGTCCTGATGTCCTTGTGGAAGATGGTGACGTTCGCTGTGGGGTCCGCGAGCTTGATCTTGATCGCGTTCCTGAGTGAGGATGCACAGCAGACACGTGAACAGTATTTCACGTCGTCGGACCTTGAACCTACACACTGGATGAATGCGACGTTCTTCGCGTTGAACTTACCCTCTGCGATCATCTTCTCTGCTTCGAGGTTGACGATGACCTTCGAGTCGTTTCCGTAGTTGAACTCGGTGGGCACGTAAGGTGTCGCTCCTACTGCGAGGATGACCGCTCCGACCTCATACTCGGATCCGTCCTTAAGCTGGAGCTTGAAGTTTCCAACGAATCCGGGGATGTCCTTGACCTCAGAGTTGAGGTGGACGGTGATGAGCTTGTTCGCGTTGACCTTGTCGACGACTTCCTTCACGAAAGCGGCCGTGTCGACTCCGTCCTCTGAGTGCCTGAACTGGAGTGCGTGACCTCCGAGCTGTCCTGACCTCTCGACGAGGTGTACGGGGAATCCCTGTGCCGCGATGTCGAGGGCCGTGGTCATACCTGTGAGACCTCCACCGATGACCGCTGCTGCGTTCGTGACGGGGATCTTCGCTCCCTCGAGAGGCTCGAGGTACTGTACTTTCGCGACGGCCATCCTTACGAGGTCCTTCGCTTTCAACGTCGCCTTCTCGGGCTCGTGCATGTGGATCCATGAGCACTGGTCACGGATGTTCGCCATGTTGAAGAGGTACTGGTTGAGTCCACCCTCACGGCAAGCGTTCCTGAAGAGGGGCTCGTGTGTCCTGGGTGTGCATGATGCGACGACGACCCTGTTGAGGTCCTTCTCCTGGATTGCCTGGGAGATGGCCTGGAGGGTATCCTGTGCACATGCGTACATGGTCTTCGTGGAGTATACGACTCCGGGGAGTGTGGCTGCGTACTCTGCAACCTCGGGGACGTTGACGGTCGCACCGATGTTGATACCGCACTCACAGACCCAAACACCGATCCTGGGCTCCTGACCGAGAACGTTCTTCTCTGCGGGGAACTCCTTGGGTGCGCAAGGCTCGAAGTTGGCATCTACGATGCATGCTCCTGCCTTTGCAGCTGCTCCGGATGACTCCGCGACCGTTGTCGGGATATCCTTGGGTGCAGCAAATGCTCCGGATACGTAGATTCCCTCTCTCGATGTCTCGAGCGGGTGGAAGACCGATGTCTCACAGAATCCGTACTCGTTGAGGTTGATTCCAAGGATCTTGGAGAACTCCTCTGCTCCTACGGGCGGGTTGAGACCGACCGAGAGGACGACGATATCGAAGACATCCGACTGGGGGTCCCCGTTCGCATCCGCATAGTTGACGGTGAGTGTCTTGTCCGCGTTCTCCTCGATGTTGGAGACACGTGAGGACCTGTGCATCTTGATGCCGTACTGGTCCTCTCCTCTGTGGATGTATGCCTCGAACTCCTTACCATAGGATCTGATATCCATGAAGAATATGTCCTCCTGGACATCTGCGTGCTCCTTGGTGATCATTGCCTGTTTCGTTGCGTACATACAGCAGACGGATGAACAGTACTTCTTCCATCCTTTCTTCTCTGACCTTGAACCGCAGCACTGTACGAAAGCGATCTTCTTGGGTGCCTCACGGTCCTCGGACCTTCTCTTGATGTGTCCGTGGTCGGGTCCTGATGCGCACATCATCCTCTCGAATTCCATGGACGTCACAACGTTGTCGTATCTGCCGTAGCCGTATTCCGTTGCAATGTTAGCGTCCCAAACCTGGAATCCTGTTGCTACGACGATTGAACCAACATCGAGAACCTCTGTCTCTTCCTTGTCTTCGTAGTTGATCGCACCTTTGAGACAAGTCTTCTCACAGATACCGCACTTTCCGGCGAGGATCTTCTTACAGTAGTTGGGATCGATCAATGCGACCCTGGGAACTGCCTGTGCGTGAGGGATGTAGATGGCTTTCCTTGTGGAAAGTCCGAACTCGAACTCATCAGGGATATTCTTCGTAGGACATTTAGCGACACAGTCACCGCATCCGGTACATTTCGTGAGATCCACGTACCTGGGCTTCTTCTTGACCGTGACCTTGAAATCTCCTGCCTTTCCATCGACCTTCATGACCTCAGTGTACGTGAGTGTCGTGATGTTCGGATGGCCGGCAACATCTGCCATTTTAGGTGAAAGGATACAAGCTGAACAGTCGTTCGTAGGGAATGTCTTGTCAAGACGGCACATCTTACCACCGGTGGTGGGGTCTTTGTCTACGAGGTAGACATGGATGTCCCTTCCCGCAAGATCCAACGAAGCCTGGATACCTGCAATTCCTGCACCAATAACCAACGCTGATTTAGTCAAATCTTTGCCTCCGTTACTATTTGTGTAGTTTGGAACGAGATATAGTATCGGTTAAAGTATTTTAACCGTTTCTAAGTAATTATTATATATGTAACATATCATTTATTAAAGACCTCGAATTTTCCAAATGGTTTTTTGTCCAACAATTATTGAGTTGGTCCTAAAAATCCGATAGCCAGACATCCAAAAATCGCATTATCGTCTAAATTACCTCAAACGGTCATGCTACAAGTATAATTGTCTAAAAAATGAAATTAGTTCCGATTATCGGAAATAAAATTTCGACGAATCACGGCTATCGGCGATCGCGTCCGTCGAACAAAGTATATTAATGAAAGATGCCGTTGGCCGTGGCATGAGTATCTCTCTAGACACGCTGGCACAACTATACTACGTGTTATGTGTGACATTCGTTGCATTGTTCCTGATATCTTTCACGGTCATCAAGAAAGAGCGCATCAGGGCGAGTAAGAGAGGATATTTGCCGATAAAACCTACTCATTTTTTGGATAAGAACGCCGTGGACGCCAGATGCGACATATGCTTTGGAGAGCTCGAGGAGAGGACCGTCGTGGAGTGCGAATGCGGCAGGACGTTCCACAGGGATTGCGTCGAGATGACGAATGAATGTCCCTACTGCAAGACCCCGTACGACGAGATGAGGGAGCGTAACATCAAGAGGGGTAAGTGCCCCTATTGCGGCAGCAGACTGGAAGGGAACATCTGCCCCAACTGCGACACCGTGATCCCGTGGAAGGACGGTACGTTCAGGTGCGAATGCGGTCACGAGATGTACATCACCGAGCACGAATGCACCAGATGCGGTGCCAAGTTCGAGTGCGGACATCAGTAGGTGGTTCGAGATGGTCGTCAAATCCGTCAGAGGTCGCAGGAGATACATCGTCTTCACCTTGGATCCCGGATTCACGAGGGAGACACTGATCTCGAAGTTGCATGCACTGAACGGTGACGATGCCCCCTATGTCGTCCAATGCGGCGAAGGGTGGGCGGTGATAAGGTCGTCCCCGGAGAGGATCGATGTGGATATCGACATCGTGAAGAAGGCAGATCACAACTCAGAATCCGTCAGTACATCGGGTACGCTCAAGACACTCCGCGACAGATACGAAGTGCTCAGAAGGACCAAGGTTCCCGCGCGTAAATAAGGTACACGAATGACTTTATACAACGTTGCGATACCACCCTTAGTAAGGAGCTAAAACAATGCAACCAGGACAAATGGCCTATGACAGAGGTATCACTGTGTTCTCGCCCGACGGAAGGCTCTTCCAGGTCGAGTATGCTCGTGAAGCGGTCAAGAAAGGTACGACCACCATCGGTCTGAAGTTCAAAGATGGTGTAATCCTGTTAGTGGACAAGCATGTCTCCAGCAGACTCGTGGAACCCGAGTCCATCGAGAAGATCTACAACATCGACGAGTACATAGGCTGTGCAACATCCGGTCTTGTCGCCGATGCAAGGGTCCTCGTCGACGAAGCGAGGAAGAATGCCCAGAACCACAAACTCACATACAACGAGAACATCACGGTAGAGGGACTCGTCAAGAAGGTATGCGACTACAAGCAGTACTTCACACAGTACGGCGGTGGACGCCCGTTCGGTACCGCACTTCTCATCGCAGGTACCGATGACCTCGGAGTGCACCTCTTCGAGACCGACCCATCCGGAGCACTTGTCGCATACAAGGCGGGATGCATCGGTTCCGGTCGCCCCGTCGTCCTCGATGTCTTCGAGAAGGAGTACAAGGACGGCATGACGCTGGAGGAGGCCATGGCCCTCGGATTGAAGGCATTGGCGGCCGCCACGGATGACAAGCCCACGCCCCAGACCATGGAAGCGGGCATCGTCACCAAGGACAAGCCGTTCAGAAGATTCACCGACGATGAGATGTCCGCATTCATCGGCAAAGAGTGAAGGGTGCTATCATGGTGAACCTTGAAGACGCGATCGTTGCCCGCCTTGAGACACACGGCGAGACGTTCGAGATCCTCTTGGACCCTGCGGTGATGAACATCATCAAACAGGGCAAGGAGGTGGATCTCGTCGACTATATGGCAGTGGAGGACGTCTTCAACAACGCAAGGAAAGGAACGAGACCTGCGGAGGAGAAGGTCAAGGAAGCGTTCGGCAGCAACGATATCTGCGAGATAGCGTCCAAGATCATCTCCAAAGGAGAGGTACAGATCACCGCAGAGCAGAGGAAGGAGATGCTCGAGATCAAGAGGAAGAAGATCGTCGCATACATCTCCGCCAATGCGATCAACCCCCAGACGAAACTACCACACCCGCCCACGAGGATAGAGTTGGCATTGGAGGAATGCAAATTCCATGCCGACCCGTTCAAATCGGTGGAGAAACAGGTCGAGGAGGCCATGCATCTCCTGAGACCGCTCATACCCATCAGATTCGAGAAGAGCAGGGTGGCGATAAGGATCAGAGGGGACGACTATGCGAAATGCTACGGCGACCTCGCAAGCTACGGGATCGTGGAAAGGGAGGAATGGACCAATGACGGATCTTGGATCGGCGTCATGGAGATCCCTGCAGGACTCATCACAGAACTTACAACGAAGCTCAACAACAGGACCAAGGGCCATTCAGAGGTCAAGTTGATACAGTGAGCGAAATTACATTCGAGAAGTGATAAAATGGAAAAGAGAAATGCCAGACCATCTCGTGAGATCGTGGTGCCCGGTGACATCCTCAGTACAAGGAAGGGTGAGAAGGGTGGCGAGAACACATACGAGAGAGACGGCAAACTGTATGCTGCGATCCTCGGAGTGAGGAGTCAGTCACAGAACGGGATCAGCGTCATGCCGATCGGTGGGGTATACATGCCATCGACGGGCGACACTGTAATCGGGATCATCAACGACATCGCCGCATCCAACTGGATGGTGGACATCAGTGCACCATATCCGGCACCCCTTCATGTCAATGAAGTGCCGTGGAAAGTGGAATTCGGAGACACATCCAAATATCTGAACGTAGGGGACGCGGTCCTCCTCAAGATATTGATGGTCGACGAAAGCAAGAAGATACAGGTCACCATGAACGACTCCGGTCTCAGGAAACTGAGCGGGGGAATGATCGTGGATGTACCTCACTGTAAAGTTTCAAGGATCATCGGAAAGAGCGGATCTATGATACAGATGCTCAAGAACATGACCGACTGCCGCATACTCATAGGACAGAACGGCAGGATATGGATCGATGGTGACGACGAGAACGCAGAGGTCGCTGCCGATGCCATAAGATACATCGAGGAGAACTCACAGAAAGGAAATCTCACAGAGAAAGTGAAGGCTCTCATCGAGGAAAGACTGCCTGGCGCAGGAGATGAATGATTATGAGCGGACACACCGACATGGTTTTAGTTGACAAGAAAGGGATCAGGATCGACGGCAGGACCGCCGATCAGCACAGACAATTCAAGGTAGAGGCAGGAGTCCTCAACAACGCGGACGGTTCAGCATACGTCGAGATAGGTAAGAACAAGGTCCTCGCGGCCGTCTACGGCCCGAGGGAATGCCACCCCAGGCACCTTCAGAACCCCAACAAGGCGATCATCCAGTGCAAATACAACATGCAGTCGTTCTCGGTCAGTGACCGTAAGAGACCCGGACCCGACAGAAGGTCCATCGAGATCTCGAAGATCACCGCAGAGGCATTGGAGAACGTCGTCCTTACGGAACTCTACCCCCGCGCATCCATCGATGTCTACATCGAGATCCTCCAGGCCAACGCAGGTACGAGGTGCGCAGGACTCACAGCGGCATCCGTCGCATTGGCGGATGCAGGTATCCCCATGAGGGATATCGTCCCCGCATGCGCCGCAGGTAAGGCCGACGGTAAGGTGCTCCTCGATCTGAACAAGGAGGAGGACAACTACGGTGAGGCGGATGTCCCTATCGCCATCGTTCCCTCCACGGACGAGATCGTCCTCCTTCAGATGGACGGTAACATGACGAGGAAGGAGTTCGACAAGGCCATCTCATTGGCGGTGGGCGCATGCCACGAGCTCTACGACATCCAGAAGGATGCCCTGAAGAGAAGATACAGCACAAGGAAAGAGGAGGTCGAGGAAGATGAGTGATATCGTAATATCCGAGATCAAGCGCGACCACATCGTGAAACTCCTGAGGGAGGGAAAGAGAGAGGACGGACGCGGGATCTCCGATTACAGGAAGATCTCCTACGTCACGGACTGCATCGAATCCGCCGACGGTTCCGCAAGGGTCAAGCTCGGAAAGACAGAGGTCATCGCGGGTGTGAAGATCATCCCCGGTACACCGTTCCCGGACACTCCTAAGGAAGGAGTGCTCACCACAGGTATGGAGTTCCTGCCCATGGCACACCCCTCGTTCGAGGGAGGACCGCCGGGAGAGGATGCGATCGAACTCGCTCGTGTCGTCGACCGTGGTATCCGTGAATCGAAGATGGTCGATGTGGAGAAGCTCTGTGTGGAGGAGGGTGTGAAAGTGTGGATGTGCTTCATCGATATGTACGCACTCGACTACGACGGTAACCTCTTCGACGCGGCCAACCTGGCAGCGGTGCTCGCACTGAAAACTGCGATCGTCCCGTATGCACAATACGAGCTCGGTGAGGACCAGCCTCTTCCGACCACGTGCACGCCTATCTCGATCACAGCAAGCAAGATAGATAACACTTTAATATTAGACCCGAATTTCGACGAAGAACACATCTCAACTGCTCGCCTGACGATCACGACCGATGACAAAGGCAACTTCAGAGCGATGCAGAAGGGCGGAAAGGGCTCAATCACACTCGATGAGCTCAGCCAGTGCCTCGATGCGGCCGTCGCAAAGGGCAAAGAGATCAGAAAGATCATTGGGTGATAAAGATGTCAAAGAGAACAGAGAAGGCCGGTACATCCGGAAGGTTCGGTGCAAGGTACGGTGTCGTCGTCCGTAACAGGGTGAAGACGATCGAAGCCAACCAGAAGAAGAGTCATGAGTGCCCCGTGTGCCACCACACCTCGGTCAAGAGGGTGAGCTCGGGCGTTTGGGCATGCAAGCACTGCGGTGCGAAATACGCAGCAGGCGCATACTCACCCGACCTTAAGAAGGCAACAATCGGCGAGTGATTCGATCCAGAGGTGATTCGATTGTACAGATGTGCTAAATGCAACGAACCTATCAGGAACGTCAACGCGTTAGGACTGCAGTGCGAGAAGTGCGGTTCCAAGATCTTCTTCAAGGAGAGGCCTAACGTCAAGAAGGTCCTGAAGTCGGACTGAGTACGATCATGTTGAGTGCAGAACTGAGGATAGTCTCCGCGGATGCGGAGACCATCATCTCCTCTCTCAGACCGGAAGCGGGGCGCGAACTGCCCCGTACGCATATCGAGGTCTCGGGATCCGGTGACGAAGCCGTCATCAGGATAGAGGCCCACGACACTACGGCGATGAGGGCTGCACTCAACTCATACCTCGGATGTATACGCATAACCGAAGATATCAGCAGGATCACGAAGGTGAATTGAATGAACAGCATCAGCCCCCAATTGCAGAATCAGATCGCTCAGTTCCAGCAGCTCCAGCAGCAGCTCCAGGCCGTGACATCACAGAAACTCCAGATGGATGCTCAGATCAAGGAGATCGAGAGGACCATCGGCGAACTCGACAAGGCCACAGGTGACGTCTACAAGAATGTGGGATCACTTATGATCAAGGTCAACGACAAGGATTCGATCAAGGCCGAGCTCGAGGAAGGCAAGGAGACCATGGAGGTCCGTGTGAAATCCATGGAACGCCAGGAAGTCGCTCTTCGCGAGAAGTACGAGAGCATGCAGGAAACCCTCAACAAAGCGATGGGTCAGAAATCCGAATGAAACCTCTTCCATCATAACCATTTTTAGGTCTCGTACCAAGTTCCGTCGAGAGTGTTGGACGGCAAGCCAATTATAATACACACTTCGTAGCGAATACCATGAACCACAGCCGCTGCAAGACATATGCACTCGCTCTGGTGGCAATCATGCTGTTCGCATCGATACCTTTCACGGTCTCGATCTACGATGATGGCTCCGATGCGGCGAGTACCATAGACTACACCAGATGGTATTACAACCAACTGGATGAGCCTATGAAATATGCCTATGACGAACTATTGAAGGCCGATATCACCAGCACCGCCGTCACCATAGAGGTACCAAGCGATGTGTGTGGAAAGATTTACAACGATTTCTCTGATGATAATTCTGAAAAATTAAACACTGCAGTGAATAGACTCAAGAACTGCTTACATATTGAAAGACCTGAACTGTATTTTACTGAAATCCTGTACAAAGCTAGTACAATCGGTACAATAGTAAAGGAAGTATCGCTGATATTCAAGATGCAAGATGCGAACACATCCTTGAAGAACTCTGAAGTCAAGAACACCATCGCTTCCTTGAGCTTCACGGGAACTACCGTAGAGAAGATAACGGCGATACATGACTATCTCGTGAATACGCTATCATATGCCGTTGATGAGTTAGCAGAGGAGAGAGCAATCGGTAACGGCTACATAGATTATACGATCCGTAGCCAATACAAGGCTTTGGTGGGAGACCACTATGTCGTTTGCGAAGGATATGCGAAATCGTTCAAAGTCATATGTGACTACTATAATATCCCATGTCTGTTGGTTGCAGGTGAAGCAGACAATGGGAGTGGCGAACCAGAAGGCCATATGTGGAATCTCGTCTATGTAGAGAACTCATGGTACACAGTAGATGTAACATGGGATGATCCCGTTAATGGCAATGGCAAGATATATGACATATTCTTACTCGTAGGACAGAATACCGTTGATGACAAGGGACTCACGACTGCCAAATCACATAGCCTCAGCAGGGTGATCGATGAATACGGATTCACTCTCCCGACACCTCTCGCAAGCAACAGATATGGTGGAGAGAACGTCACCGTCAGTTTCAAGACCAATGGTGGCACGGCCATCGATCCGATTACCGTGAAGTCAGGCACGATACCCACCATACCATCGACCGTGAAATACGGATACATATTCGACGGATGGTATCTCGATAATTCATTCACGGTAAGTTGGAACAACACCATAGTCTCCTATGACTGTACATTCTATGCAAAATGGATCAGAGATACGAGCACTGTCGTCACATATGTCGTAACGTATGACAACAACGGCGGAACAGGCGGACCCGGCACAATATCCACAGAAAATGGAACGATAACGATATCATCCTCAGAACCGACGAGAAGCGGATACGAATTCAAAGGTTGGAACACATTGAAGGATGGGAGCGGGACCGCATACAAAGGTGGAGAGGCCGTCACGATCGATGATAGTGTCACATTCTACGCACAGTGGTCCGTAGCACCATTGGACAATGGTGCGACAGAGACCATCACCGAGACGTTCAACAGTTTCCTTGAGAAGACAGAGGAATTCATGAACGAAGAGGCAGTGGAAGGTGTCAAGAACCTCTATCTCGTGATCGGCGGTGTCGCTGTATTCCTGATCATCGCAGTCATCGCCATGAGACGCTGATATCATAACCGAAACCTATTTCCGACGCACTGACCGCCCGTGCAGAAGCACGGGTGCGACGTGCGGATTCTTTTATACCAAGATTCGATTCCAGTGAACGATGTACAAGGAGATCGCAGACAAACTGAAGGGCGGGAAGAAGGTCGTCATGGTCCACGGCAATGCCGATATGGACGCCATATCATCCGCTTACGCAATCTCCAAATGCTTCCCTATATGTGATATCTATGCTCCATGCGGTATCGATCGCGTATCTAGATTCGTACAGGAGAAGATAGGGTTCGATATCATCGAGGAATTCGATCCCAAGGATTACGATCTCGTTGTCGTCGTGGATACGTCCTCTCCAGAGCAATTCGGTTTGGAGGACTTCGAGATGCCCGAGAACTGTATCGTTATCGATCATCACCAACCATCCGGTAAATGGAAGTGTGATGATTTCTACTGCGATCCGACCAAATGCGCATGTGCTCAGATAATATTGGACATCATACGCGAGAACGACATCGAACTCACACGCGATGTCGGATTGATGTTGCTCGGAGGCATGCTCACCGATTCGGGACACTTCCAATACGGCGATCACACCCTACTGAAGGATTTCGCATATATCCTGGAGAATACAGGCATCCAGATGGATGAAGCGATGACACTGACACGTACCGAGGCGAGCATGTCCGAACGTATAGCGACCATGAAATGCATCGGAAGGTCCAAATTCGATCGTGTCGGTGATATGATCGTCGCCACATCCTATGGCGGGAGCTTCGAGGCATCCGGTTGCAGGTCGTTGATGGCCGCCGGTGCGGATGTCGCATTCGTCGCATCACAACGTGACGATAGATTCCGTCTCAGTGCGAGAGCGACACAGGAGATGGTCCGCAGAGGCATCAATCTGGGAGAGATCATCAAGGACATCGGATACGAGACCACGACGGATGGCGGAGGTCACGACGGTGCGGCAGGTCTCTCCGGGATCGGTGATGTGGAGGCCATACTCCACATATGCAACATGAGAACGATGGACGAGTTCAGAAAGATAAAGAAGAGCAGGGACATCGTCTCCGATGACCCCGATGATTGACCTCAGAGTTTTCCGAGATCCTTGAGGATCCTCTGCATCTCGATGTAATTCTCAGGATGCTCCTCGAAGTATGCCTTCACCGGTTCAAGCACTTTTATGAGACCCTCTGCCGCACCGCTCTTGAGGTCCGAGGGGAACAACTTACCGCTGAAGTAGGCCTCCGAGAGTTCCTCATAGCTGTTGTATACCGCGGATCCTCCGCCGAACTTCTCGGGGAACACAATCTCGATCTTACCGAGCTTGGGGAAGATGATGCTCTTGCATATCATGAGCACGGGGTTGATGGATTCGTCCTCCCTCTCCTGGGGGCAGAACGCCTTCTTCATCTTCCTTCTGATGTCGTCGGGACTGTCGTGGATCTTCACGCTTGCGTTGGGATCGCTCTTCGACATCTTGAACGATGTATCGATGTCCGCATCCTCCTTCTTTAGCATGGCAGGATCCATCCTCTGTCCTCCCTTGAGTCCGGGAAGGAGAGGTGTGTGCAATGCGATGGGTTTCTTCCATCCGAGCTTGTCCGCAGCATCACGGGCGAGCATGTTAGCTCTCCTCTGATCCAATCCTGCGTATGAGATGTCCACATCGAGATAGAAGATATCCGCTGCCTGCAATATGGGGTAGAACACCTTGGATGCATCGAGATCCGCATCCGCTTCCGAACGACCCATGATGGTCATGGCCCTCTTCACCCTGGAGAGTGATGTGACCTTGGCGATCTTGATGACCGTCTCCCAGTAATCGATACCGTCCAACAGCTCGTATGCGTACCTGAACTCGATCTTGTCCTTGGGTACCCCGAGAGCGATGAAACAATCCTCGAAGTATCTCGCACAGGCGCGGATGTTCTCGATATCCCCGCCGAGCTTGTCGTTGATGTACGCATGCCAATCGGCCCAGAATATTATGACCTTGATACCTGCATCGCAGAGATCCTTGATCTTCGCTGCGACCAAAGCCCATCCGAGATGGACGAGACCCGATGGCTCGAACCCGATATACGCTGTAGGCTGATAGTTCTCCTTCGCGAGGAGTGCTTTCAGCTCTTCGCCCGTAGTGAGTTCCTGAACATTCCTTGTTATCAGCGCATATCTTTCTTCGACATCCATGATATCTGAGGGTGGCTATCGCACGTAGATATAAATGACTTGTGAGTTGGCGGATGTTCGGGATGCGGATGATACATGATGACAGCAAACACGATTAACTGTAATGCTCCGCTTATAATCATGGATATGAGGTCATGAACATGTGACCATTGATATCATCATGATGATCGTGTCCATGTCGCTCATAGGCTCTGCCTTGGGGACATTCTCCGGAATGGTACCAGGGATACACGTCAACACATTGGCTACGATGATGCTCGCTGCGTACGGTGTGATGGAATGCGTATTGGCACCGTTCGTACCAGAAGGATACGTTCCGATAGCGATATGCTGTTGCATAGTGTCCGCGGCCATAACGCACTCGTCGGTGGACTATGTGCCATCGGTGTTCACCGGTGCACCGGACCCGGATGATGTCGTATCCATGTTACCGGGACACAGGTTGTTGAACGAAGGACATGGCATGATGGCGGTAAGGTCCGCTGCCATCGGGAGCTGTGTCGGATCATGCGTCTCGATAGCTCTGGCGATCCCTCTGCAGTTCCTCCTGATGAACGGATTCGGGGATTATCTCGACAGCATAACGACATTCGTCCTGTGTGCGGCGGTGATGATCCTATTGTTGAACGAAAGAAGTATCAGAAAAGCAATGATGGGTCTGATCGTCCTGATGATATCCGGCACACTCGGTCTTGCCTGCATGGACCTCGACATACCCTGTGACGGTATCCTAAGTGGCGGGACATTGTTGTTCCCCATGCTCTCGGGGTTGTTCGGGATACCTGCGATGTTGGTATCATTGGATCACAACGAGGTCGTGGAACAGCGTGATGACATAGAGTTCCCTGTCACCCCCATACCAGGGATCAAAGGTGTACTCATGGGGAGTCTCACGGGTTGGTTCCCCGGGATCACATCCACCACGGGATCGATAATAGGCACCGCATTCTCATCCGTGAAGAGAGCCGAGGATTTCATCTCGATGACCGCATCGATCGGCTCCGCATCCACGATAATGATGCTCACCACATTATCCGTCTCGGGAAAAGGAAGATCGGGAGCGATGATGGTCGTCGAAGAGATACTCGGGGACAGTGTCATAGGGATGTTGAACGAGAGGTTCATGATCCTTCTGATGACAGCTGCCATCACCACGTTCATAGCCTATCACATCACCATCCGTTGTGGCAGTTTCATGTGCGACATAGTCTCGAGATTCGATATGTCGAAGGTGAACCGTCTCTGCCTGGTACTGATAATAGTGTTGGTCGCATCCTTCACCGGACCGTACGGGATCATGATACTGATCGTATCGACATTCATAGGTTTCATCCCGATAATGTTCGATGTCGGCAGGGTGTATCTCACGGGATGTCTCCTCGTCCCGACGATATTGACATTCCTGTCCCTGAGGGATACTGTATTGATGCTGTTGCTTTGACCTCAAGCGGTCGATGCCTTCTCGCGCCCTACCTTTGCGGACACCTGCTTGAACATGTACCTCGCGTGGATGTACATCAGCGATCCGCCTACGATCTCGGCCACGATGTTCGCATACCAGACTGCATCCAAAGTTCCGATGGCGTATGTGGCGACCATGAAGCATAAAACAAGGAATGTATTCCTGAACAATGTGTTGGCCATCGCATGTCCTGCCTTGTTCAGTGATTGTAACAAACCCGAACCCACATAGACCAACGAGAACGGTATCATGGATACGGCACAGATGATGACCAACTCATACATGGAGTCGTACATGTACTCGATACCACTTGTGTTCGTTATCATTCCGGTGAACAACCCGTTCATTATGCACAGGGCGATGGTCAATACCGTCGTAATCACGACCGACAGACGAACGGAGAATCTGAACGCATCGGATATCATGTCGAACCTGCGCATACCGTATTCGGCGGAACATACCGATACCAACGCACCGCCTATCGCCTGGGCCGGTGTCATCAGTAACATGAACACCCTCATGCATACGCCGTATACTGCGACGGCATCCGTCCCTCCCACCATCACGATGAAGAAATTGAGGAACAATGTGAACACGTTCATTATCGACAGTTCCAGCATCTCCGGGAAACCGACCGACATGATCTCCTTCATCGTGGAACCGTCCTTCACGAGATCGTCCTTCCTGATAGCTACGTAGGTATCCCTCCTCATGAGATACCAGTAGATACCGGGGATGATCGACAGGATGAACGATATCGATGTGGCCCATGCCGCACCCGTTATCCCCATGCCCATGCCGTAGATCATGATCGGATCCAGGATCATGTTCAATACCGCACATAGCACCTGAACGTACATCGAACGCTTGGCGGCACCTTCCCCACGTAACATCCCCGACAGAACACCGGAGAGGATGAGGAACAATGTGCAGATGTACAACGGATAAGCATAGCTGAGACATTGGTCGATGGTGTCACGTGCACCGAACAACAGGAGAACTGGTTCAGCCGTTGTGATGAGGAATGCCGTGAGTACGATCGATACGATCACGGTCAGGATGATTCCTTGACCTGCGACCCTATCGCAATGTGCCCTGTCGCCCCTCCCTATGCTCCTGGAGATAGCTGAAGAGATACCTATCCCGAGACCCGTACCGGCACCTACCAATGCTGTGTATATCGGTGCGACGATACCGATGGCCGCCAATTCCTTGGAACCGAGTCCCGATACCCATAACGTATCGATGAAGCTGTTCGCTTGCTGTATCAGGAATGCGAGACATAGCGGGATGGCCAATGCGACCACCCCTTTACGCTGATCACCCAATAATAGGTTCACACCGTCCGGCATGAAGCGCCTCTATCAATCCATGAAATTGTCCAAGATGGCCTTGGATGCCGCATTCGGGACCTTACGATCGTTCACGAAGACGGATTCCGCATCGATCTCGTCCTTGAATCTCTTGGAGGCGGCATCGTCCTTGGTGATGATACCTGCGGAGAGTCCGTATTCCGTGCAGTTGATAATATCTATGGCATCCTCGAGATCGGATGCGACCTGTATGGAGAGTATCGGCAATGCACTGTCCATGTTGTTGAGGTCGTGCTCGTCATCGAGTCCCATGACTATCGCCGGGACATAGTAACATCCGTTCTCCGTCATGGGCGCCTTCACCTTCTTACCGCCGAAGATGACGTTACCTTTGACGGAGTCCAACATATCCTCGAACTCCGCTCCTTTCTTATCGGAGATTATCGGTCCGGCGTATGCTTCCGGTGCCGTAGGATCCGTTATCTTGATGTTGTTGGCCTCGGAGAGTATGTTCTTCACGAACTCCTCCTGCTGTCCCTCCACGAGGATGACCTTCGAACAGGAGTTGATGGATTGACCGTTGAATCTGAATGCCGCATCCAATACCGTCTTCGCGGCCGATCTCATGTTGGCGGGTTTGTACACCAGGATAGGATTCATTCCCTTGATCTCGTTTATGAATTTGAGTTCGTCATCGGCCTGAAGGAACATGAGGTCCTCCATCCTGTCCCCGGAACCGGATGCTACCACACCGACCACGTCAAGATTGTTGGCGAGGTCCTCAGAGGATTTACCCGTGGAATCGGTTATGATGTTGAGTACGCCATCGGGTACACCGCAGTCCTTCAATACACCATACATATAGTATACGGGAAGGGTGGAGTGAACGGATGGTGTCATCACCACGGTATTCCCTGCGAGGATCGCTACTGATGCGTACCCTATGGGTGCCGCCAACGGTGAGTTGTATGACGACAATACGGCCCAGACGCCCTGTGCCTTACCTTTATCCTTCTTGAGATCGGAACGGGCCTTCTTTATGACAAATATCAGTGTGTCCACCTCTTCGAGGGCACAGCACTTGTCCATACCGACGCTGATGGAGACCATGGCCGCCAATCTGAACCTCTGCTGTTCGATCTTGGCGATGATCTTCTCGAAGATGGATATCCTCTCGTCGATACCTGTCTTGGACCATTTAGCAAAGGCATCCTCCGCTACGGACACAGCCCTGTCGACGAGACCCTCCTCCGGTTCCTGATATGTTCCGAAGATGATCGTCCTGTCTATGGGGCTGAACACATCGGCGGACATACCGGATGCCACCTTCAATCCACCGACATAACTGGGATAATCAGCTTTACCTGTACTGAGAACGACATCGATCGCCTTAGCGAATGCCGCATCCTCTTCGTTGTCCATCTTCGGTTCGGTGAATTTGAATGTGTCTGCCATGCTTGTGTGAATGTATATCATATCTTAAAGATTGTCTTAATTTTTAGTTAAGCCTAAATCTTATATACTGATTTAGTATATCCTAAATCGATGGTAGAAAAGCGCATCGTGGAACAATGCGCCCCAACACTCGCGGGGATCAAATGTGGCAGCCTTTTCAGGGTTGGCTGCACCTACAACGATATTGCCTTCGAAACGAAACGCCTTAGTGACATACTCAATCCCCGCGGTGTTACCATAACATGCTTCGAAGTGAACTGTGGAACGTTATTCTACATACACAGGACGAATCTCATCGAAAGGATAGATGACGATTCCCTCAGTTACCTTTCCGAGAGAGGATATGATGTGAGTGATACGCAATCGCTGATATCATCCCTTAGAGAAAGGATCTCGGCGAACGATTGTCTTCCTCACGAGATCGGTATCTTCCTCGGTTATCCGTTGGATGATGTGAAAGGATTCATAGAGAACGAGGGAAGATGTCCGAAATGCATCGGTTGCTGGAAGGTGTACGGTTCAGAGGCCGTTGCGGAGAAGTTGTTCTCAAGATTCCATAAATGCAGAGAGGTGTACTCTAGACAGTATTCGTTGGGAACACCGCTCAGCAGATTGGCGGTGAATGTGTGATGACCCATACATCATAATCGATGCATCGGGTCGGGACTTCGCATCCTAAACAAGGGTTAAATACAGAATATCCTTAATCCGAATCACGGACTCGTGGTCTAGGGGTTATGACGTCGCCTTCACACGGCGGAGGTCGCCGGTTCAAATCCGGCCGGGTCCACCATACTTTTGGATTTTGCATCAGGTTAGTGTGACCTCCCGTCCTGTCGATGAATATTGTTGAACGCTGATCGATCATTGGACCGTGTAACGGATACAACTAGGGTAAAACTAGGGTAAAACTAGGGCAAATGCAAAACAAGAGTCATTTTACAGCCCATTGATGACATGGGACACCACGGACCGATCTTCCAAACATCACCTTATTATCCTCGTCCGCATACGGATTGTCATGGAGAACCTCGAGGTCATCAAGATCACCTACAACGACGGCATATATGTCGGACAGTACATCATGAAAGGTGACGAACCCGTCGAGAACGGTGTCGGAGTATTCACTTGGAGCAACGGTGACGTCTACGAGGGAGAGTATCTCGACGGCATGAGGAACGGTAACGGTCTCTTCATATGGGCGGACGGCAAGAAGTATGAAGGTGACTTCGTCGATGATATGAGAGAGGGTACGGGAAGACTCGAATGGGCCGATGGTACGTTCTACGAAGGGGAGTTTGTCAACGGGAAGATGCATGGTAAGGGGAGACTCGTCTGGTCCAACGGAGAAATATATGTTGGATGGTTCGCCAACGATAAGATGGAAGGACACGGCATCCATTACGCAAAGGATGGCACCGTCATCTACGACGGAGATTGGGTCCAAAGTTGCCCCGTGAACCTGGTCGAATGATTACTCAATTATTTGAGTAAACTCTTAAATATTGTTCTCGTCATCCTTATAACGCAGAGGCCGGTTCAATCGCAATCATATTCATTGCCTACGGAACGATGGTCACCCGCCACGATTCCACCTCCTTTCGGCATTCTGTCATACGGGTAGGCCCGAAAGGGTCGACCCGTATGCTATTCTATACATCTATGATCATCAATAAACTATATCTTACCAAAGGCTCATCGCCCTTCCATGTGTGATACCGTAAAGATGCTGAAGGCTCTGGCCGACGAGAATCGCCTGCGCATATTCAAGATGCTCATGGACGGTGAGACGTGCGCATGCAAATTACTTGAACAGCTGAACGTATCCCAACCCACATTGTCACACCATATGAGGATCCTCGTAGAGAGCGGACTCGTGAATTCTAGGAAGGATGCCCAATGGATGAGATATTCCATCAATAAGGATTGTACGAAGGAATTGATCTCGTTCTTCGATGACATAGATGTCGTCAACATACCTGTGTTCAATCCGAGTTGCGATTGCGATTGATATAGATGGTTGTCTATATTGAGAAGTATCTATATACTAGTTATGCGATGTTCATAACATGGCAGCAGAGAACATAGTTGCGATCGTGAAAGCGCTTGGCAGTGCAGAGAACCTTGAGATCTTCGAGATGCTCTCCAAAGGGGAGATTTGCGGATGCAAGGTCGGAGAGAGATTCAAACTCGACAAAGAGGGTGTTGACAGGATGATGTCCGATCTCGTCATCTCTGGTCTTGTAGATGTCGTGAAAGGCGATGACTGGGACCACTACAAGCTCAACGAGACGGAGATGTGCTGGCTCAACAAGTACTTCAACGACAGGATCTCCGAATGCAGAGCGACCGGCTGTAAATGCAAGTGCAACAGCGATTGCTGTTAAGACGAACGGAACAAACAACTTCGAAAGGGGATAGAATCCCCTTCCTTTTCATTACAGTTATCGATAGGATTGCCTGTCTGGCACTAATTCTGTGGATTGCTCGTAGATTTGAACGAGATCCTTGCTTATCCTATCGATAAAACGTTGACTGCAACCCTGAGGATACAGCATCGACCTTCTTGCCAAAAGCTTCCTCCAGATCAGCGGCCAATGTTGCGAACTTGAAATAACTCTTGATCTCCCCCGGAGTTATCAACAGGTCGATGTCGCTATCGGGCGTTGCTTCCCCGCGTGCATACGAACCGAACGACTGTATGGGGCCTGTACCATACCTCTCTGCTATGGGAGCAACTATCGATGATATCTCCGCCAGAGTGTAGACCTTACGTCTTTTACGGAATGTGTTGACAGAATCGATGAGTCCCATGATATGCAGTCGTCTGGAACATATCTGAACGTATTATCCCTTCGACCGGGGTTCGTTCATGTTCGCTATCGATAAAAACTCAAAAGATATCTATTTGAATAGTTTTATATATTAAATACACTAATTGAAAAATAATTCCAAAAATAGAGTTGAATAGGGGAGGTAAAATGTTAGTAAAACTCTCAATCGAGAATTATGGGCCATACAGGGACAGGACGATCCTGAATATGGAGGCCACACATCTTTCGGATTCACCGGAGGCATATATTGAATTCGATCGTCCGAACAGGAGGGTCCTGAAATGCGCCTCCCTGTTCGGGGCCAATGCATCCGGGAAATCATATCTCTTCGATGCGATAGGCACATTGCAATCCGTCCTGTCGATGATACGTCCCGAGGGTGCCCTTATTCCAGGATACATACCATTCAGATTGTCGAAGAAGAGTCTGACCTCCCCATCGAACATAGAGGTCGAGTTGCTCATAGATGGGGATCCCTACAAATATTCCGTATCATACACCTCCGATGGCATAGTCGAAGAATCACTGTATCATTCACCGAACGGAAGGTCCGTTCCGTATTTCATCCGCGGAAAGAGGGATGAGGGGATGGACAATGCGATAAAGAAGCGTCTGACCGGTTCGTCCGCCTACCTCACAGTCGCCTCCGGATATAATGATAGCATATGCAACAAGGTCCTGAAGGAGATCATGAACATCATGCTCATCCATCTCACCGATGAGCTGAGCATCTCCCGGACCATGAAATATTCCAAGAGCAATGAGAGGATCAAAGAGAAGATCCTCAATGCGTTGTATGCGGCCGATCTTGGGATTTCTGACTTCACAGGAGAAGAGATGAGATCCAAATCCATCGACAGGACAACGACATATGAGGATAGCGACACTTCGTATGCAGATATAAGATTCGTACACCAATTCGATGAAACGGATGTGGATAAGGATCTCATGTCCTTTCCGATCCGTATCGAATCCAACGGAACGGTAGAGATGTTCGCCCTGATGGGACCTATCGCCAAAGCACTTGATGAAGGTAGGACCGTGTTCATCGATGAGTTCGGTTCGGATCTCCATCCATCTCTCACACGTTGGATAGTGAATCTGTTCAACACCTCGGCCAATAACAACGGGGCACAGCTCCTCATCAACACCCACGACATAAGTCTGATGGATATCAGAGGACTATATCGCAGGGATCAGATATGGTTCTGTAATAAGGATCGTAAGACTGGCTCATCGGAGATTTACTGTCTGGCGGACTTCAAAGGTGTCCTCAAGAACAGCGACATACGTCAGGATTATCTGTTGGGAAGGTTCGATGCGATCCCGTTCGTGATCGAGAGGCGTTCGTTATGATGCGGGATCGTTCGCTATCTTTCTCGGAACTGCGATTCAATCCCTATTGTTACCATATGCACTCTTGGTGACGAGATCGAATCCCGCATTCTGGAACATCGCCTTGATATCATCATGCCTGTGTATCCACTCCGAAAGATTCTCGTTGTCCTGACGGGGTGTCGCACCTATCTCCGCAGCCGCATTGTTCGCACCGAAATCGATGGACTTCTGATTGGCAGGATGGACTGCGATGTTCCCTTTGAATGATAGACGAACGACGGCGACTATCTGGGATAATCTTTCATTGGATATCTCAGGCAAATCCCCCAACGGAGTCCCGTGGACATTCTCACGTTTCATGACACATATCCCTGATGGCCTCTCGTTCCTGAGTTCGATTATCTTGTCGGCCAACTCTTCATTACTGAACTCCACGCCTATCGGATCCAATCCCGTGGACAACATCAGACCTCCGGCCTTGGCGTTCCTCATGGTGGTCAGACGTTCCTCCAAAGAGAATGGTGTGTACCTACCCTCGCCCAATCTCGGGACGTGATATACGGCGGTGAATCCGCATTCCCTGAGATATCTCGCATCCTCCACGGTCAGTTCCCCCGTGTTGGCGGTGAGATAGTAATCTCCGGGAACCTCCCTCCTTACCTTCTTTCCGAGCTCGCCCAATCTCTCGAGTGAGTAGTATTCCGTGGTCCTCAAAGTGAATTGGAAATAACCTTCGGCGTGTTTCTCGCAGACTATCCTGATCACGGTATCATCAGATAATTCGGCACATTCCTTGACGAGTCCCCACTTCTCTCCGAGGGAACAGAACTCGCAACTCGCCGAACAGGGACAGAGATCTAGGCCTATGGATGTCCCTATCTTGGCCTGGTTCATGATCAATAATCTGGAGACATCCCTCGATGCCTTACCGAGATATTCATACTCCTCGGTCCCCGGTTCGATGGATAACAATCCGATGATCCTATCCCTATCGAGATCATCGGGTCCCAAAGCTATCCTCTTAGATTCATCGATCAATGTCTTGATTCCGTCATCCATCATATGTCCCTTCTTTCGCGTATGTGTCCCATCATTATCAATGTGTTCCGGAGTTGTATGGACATCTGCTTCCGATGCAAACATCGTTGGCGAATCCGTTGCATTTGACATCCGTCCATTCCATGTCGATATCCAAAGTATCTTTCACGACCTGCACGGCATTCCTCATTGCAATATTCACGCCACGGTTGCAGCATCTCGGCCCTCCTATGGAACCGAGGTCTATGAGACATTTCCCTGTCAGCATGTGCACCTGACCCCAATTCTCCTCCTTCAGAGGATGTGCACCAGCTACCACACTGAAGAATATCCCTGCGGATGTCGCGGAACCACAGTTACCTGCATGTCCGCAGGCCTTGGGTGGGATCAATGAACCTCTGCGCATGACCTCGTCCAACGCCTTGTCGATGTCTACATCACCGCCGGAGTTCCTGTATGCCGCTATCAACGCGGGTGCTGTGATGAGATGGAATCTGAGCTTACGATCGGATATGATGTCACATGATAACAATGAATCTAGGATGGAACGGGGATTCTTGGATGTTGAAGACTTACATATCTCCTTGACTCTCTCGCGGATGATGGGTTCGATACAATCCGTACAGATCGAATGGCCGCTGGGACATTCGTATACCACATTGGTATCCTTCCCGCATACCGAGCACTCGCGTACGGTGTCCTCCACCTTCCTATACTCCTCCCCGCACTCGCATCTCATGGGTTTACCTCATATCCGCAATCCAGATACATCTGCTTCACTTGTTCGAAGTCATATCTCCACTCGCCTATGGTGGATGGGTCATGGACGCTGTCACGCGGATTGGATCCCGTACCGATGGATGTCCCGTTCGCACCCCATTCCATGGATTTCTTCGTGGGTGGTACTGCGGATACGTTACCTCCGCTGGCGAATCTGATCACGGCCGCAATCTGAGCTATCCTGATGTCCTCCACCTCGGGCATGGATTCCACGGGTGTACCTTTGGGATTGATGCGTTTCATAGAGCATATGGATACGGGCTCATAGTCCCTCAATATCATCAGGGTCTCGGCTATCTCCTCATCCGTGTGCTCGATACCGATCGGATCTATTCCACATGAGAGATTGAGTTTGGAATCCTTGATGTTCCTCATCGTACTGAGTCTGAGCATTGGTTTGAATGTGGTATCTATGCCCTCCCTCAGATGTAATGTGTGATAGGCACCGTTGAATCCCGCTTCGTGGAGATCCTTCAGATCCTCTGCCGATAACTCTCCCGTGTTGACACCGAGGTTGTACTTACCGGGTATCTTGGCACGTATCTCCCTTCCCAATGCACATAACTTCTCGACGGGGTAGTATTCCGTGGTCCTGAGCGTGAATCTCCTGTATCCCTTGGACATCTGTTCACGTATCATCGTGACAAGATCCTCGGCACCGATCTCCATATCGAAACCGTCCATCAGGCCCCATCTCTCCCCGAATGAGCAGTAATTGCAACTGGCCTTACAGGGGCGGTAATCGATACCGAATGCCGCGGTGAGGTTGGCCTTGTTCTTCGATCTTATCCTGGCCAGTTCACGTGCTTTGCTACCGAGATATTCGCATTCCTCGGAATGCGGGTCGATGGCCAACATACGTTGGACATCCTCCTTCGTTATCGATCTGTGGTCGGCTTTGCTCCTTTCGAATGCATCGTCGATGAAGGACTTCAGACTGGGATCCATGGATGTGGTTATGTGTTTAAGTTGGATATAATGATTTATCGTCGAGTAAAATAATATATTTTTTATCCATCGAATCAGATGACATGATGATCGCCTATGACAATAGAAGAGGATATCGCAAAGGGATTCGGTGAAGGGTTCGATTGTTCCATGGCAGTCTTCATGAGACTCGCACCGGAGGTCGGATTCACCGAGGAAGAAGGAAAGAG
>R20__coassemble_256_pt1 | contig 42169 bp, 44 predicted proteins | sample R20__metabat2_low_PE_015 | metagenome-assembled genome bin R20
GTGCGGCTCTTCCCGGTCGGGACCCCTTCCCCTTTTTCATATGGTCGATTAGCCAAACACCTATAGACGTCGCCCCGCCCCGGAGGCCCACCCGGGCAGCCGCAATACTCGGTGTTCACTTTGCTGGCTCCCACTTGCATCTGACCGGAGAGACGATCGCACCCTCGGCCTTCAATTCCTTGAAGGCCTTGTCGATCTCCTTCCTGTTGATACCTGTGGCTTTCTCCACTTCCCCAGCGCTCACGGGCTTGCCGGCTTCCTTCATGGCTTTGATGACATCGTCTTTTACGGACATGTTAACACCGATGATAACAACAAACTCGTGGTTAATAATGATATCCGCTGAGCCTGATTTGTAACGGTTGTCTCCTCGAATTCCAATTTGAGCGATGAATTATTATTAACAATTAATATCATGATTATTAACTTTACATTTTATATGAAAATGTAAAGTTATGTAAAGTTGGTCCGATCGTTATAAAGATACGCATTCCTGTGACCGATACGCACCATCCTCACCAGTCCAAGTTCTTCTAACCTCAGGACATCCCTGCGTATGTTGCTCGGCTGATCCATATGTTTAGCTGCCAATTCGTAGACGTCCAAAGGTTCCGTGCTGTTCATGAGGTCGGAAAGGACCTCTCTCTGACGCATGCTGAGATCGGATGTACGAGAATCCTCCAGCACCCTATCATTCTCATCCATCTTGCGCTTGACATAATTCAAAAACGAATCGGTGGCTTCTGACACCATGTCCAAATTGAAGTTTATGAAATATGTGATGTCGTTACCGTCGGTCTCTGAGAGCAAGTATGCATTGTCATACTTACCACGATGGCTCTTCATGATCTTGGAGATCGAAAGATACTCTACTGAAGCGTACCCATTACGTATCATGAACCAGTAGAACAGGGATCTCGCCACACGTCCATTACCGTCCACGAACGGATGGATATAGGCGAGGGCGAAGTGCAGCACGATCCCTTTCACGATGGGGTGAATGAAAACACTGTCGTCATTGGCAAAATCGCATAGCGCTTGTATCAGATCAGGGATCCTACCGAAATCTGGCGGATCATAGTATGTCTCGCCACCGAACGTATCGCATACGACGATGGAATTGTCATCCCTGAACTTCCCTTCGTACCTCGCATCATCAAGAGTCTCATGGGAGATGATGGAATGGATCTTCTTGATCAGGTCAGGAGAAAGATCGTCGCCGGAGTGCTCCTTGATGAAACGCATGGCGTTGTAGTTGTTGAAGATCATGCGTTCGGATCTGTTCTTCGGTGCCGTGTCCTCACGAAGCATCTTCTTCGCGGCCTTGGTGGTGGTTGATGCCCCTTCGAGCTGACTCGATGCTATCGATTCTTCCATTATGGAACTCACGGTCAGCATCAGACGCCTCTTCTCATCCAACCTACTACTTGGGACGAGGCCGGACGATAAACGCGTATCCAGGTCGTGGAGGATGCTCTGGGCATCGTTTGTGATATTGAAACTGATTATCAGGTCATGGAGATCGATCGTCCTGATAGTCCCCTCTCTGAGGATCTTCATTAGGGCCCAGAGGATCTCTTTGGAATCGGGACCGATGTCCCTGTACTCCAACTCGGACCAGTGGAGGTATCTGCCGTTGTACTCCTTGGCTATTTCCATAGTCTCAGGGGACCAACTGAGAGGGCCTCTATCCAATAGGTCCTTCAGAACGGGTGCCTGCTCCGGTCTCTTCATATCAACAGCAACTTGGTGCAAGGATATTAACTTTACACTTTACATGAAAATGTAAAGTTATGCAAAGTAAGCAGAACGAAGTTTGACAAAGATTCGATGGAGCAATCGACAACGGCTGAAGAATGAACAAAAACACCGCCCGTTCCCGGGCGATCCGATGGTAAATGAGTGGTGGACAAGGCGAGATTCGGACTCGCGGCCTCTTCGTTGCGAACGAAGCGATCTAACCGGGCTGATCTACTTGCCCATTTGGTCAGTACATTCACATATCCGATATAAACCTTAGGTCTGGTCCGTGGTCACAATCAAATACGTACAATCACATCAAAGTCCGAAGTGATCATATGGTCAAGATCGATGATAAAATCAAATCCGAATTCCAAAAGATGAAGGTCATATATCTTGCGACATCATCAAAATCTGGCATACCGAACGTCGTACCCCTTGGTGCGTTGTTCCTTCAAGACGACGAGAACCTTTGGATCGTCGACAATTTCATGAAGAAGACACTCTCGAACCTGAAAGAGAACCCTATCGCATCGTTCTGCGTATGGACTCCCGAAGGTGACATGTCGTGGCAGATCAAATGTGATGCGATCGTAGAGAACAGCGGTGCCGATTATGAGAAGGCACGCGATATGATGCATCAGAAGAGACCCGATCTCCCGGCAAAGGGACTTGTCAAACTCAGATTCAAGGAGATCTATCAGGTCAAACCCGGTCCGGGTGCCGGAGATCTCATCCTGGGATGATCATTCATCGTCTGCAGGTCCTGTGATGGCCTGCAGACCTCCCATTATTATGAAGATCGGTAACAATGCGAATGACATCGGATTGTGATCGGTCATCACATACACCCCGACGGTCATCAGGACACCCAACAGTGCACCGATGAAGATCCCTGTCTTCAATCTCCTTTTCTTGGATTCAGAGAGGTTCAAATTCTCACCTTGAGCTTTTCCTCTACCTCAGAGACCATCTTATCGACGATCTCCTTGGCTCCGCCTGTGTAGTTATTGGGATCCATCGCGGCCATGATCTCATCCTTGGTCATCATCGTTTTAAGGTCATCCCTCTCGAGGAGTACATCCCTGAGCTGTCTTCCCTCATCCTCTGCGATCATGGATGATGAACGGACGATCTCGTGTGCATCTTGCCTACCAATACCTTTCTCAGTCATCTTCATCATCAATGACTCGGCCATGATCAATCCGTGTGATGATTCGATGTTCCTGATCATCATATCCCTGTGGACCTCGAGCCCACCGAACACGATCTCCATCTTCTTGAACATCTCATCGAGTAACGTGAACGTATGCGGGAGGATGAATCTCTCCGCACTTGAGTTGGAGAGGTCCCTCTCATGCCAAAGGACCTGCGATTCGAACATCGGTGTCACCATGGACCTGACGATCCTTGCGAGCCCACAGACATTCTCGGACATCATTGGGTTACGTTTCTGAGCCATCGTGGAACTTCCGACCTGTTTCTTCCTGTCGAACGGTTCCGCTGCTTCGGATATCTCGGACCTCTGAAGGTTCCTGATCTCGGTACCGTATCTCTCCAAGGATGTTGCGATATTGGCCAAGAGACATACCAACTCAGTGTACCTGTCCCTTCCGACGACCTGTGTGGCGGCCGGCTCGTAGGTCAGTCCGAGATCCGTCATCACGGCCTCCTGTACCTTGAAGAAGTTCTTGCCCAATGCTGCACCGGTACCGACGGCACCTGCCATCTTACCTGCACATGCCCTTGCCTTCACCTGCTCCAATCTCTCCTTGTGTCTGAGCATCTCTGCAACATAGCCAGCGATCTTGAAACCGAATGTTATCGGTATGGCGAACTGTGCATGGGTCCTTCCGACCTCGATTGTGTCACGCTCCTGTTTGGCAAGTTTGGCGAGCGTGATTATGAATGAATCCACATCCTTCTGTATGAGCTCTGTCGCTGCCTTGATCTGCAATGCGGTCGCCGTGTCCACGATGTCATTGGATGTCGAACCATAGTGGACGAACTTACCTGCATCGCCCTTACATTGCTCGGTCATCGCTTTGACCATGGCCATGACATCATGCCTTGTCTCGGCCTCTATCTCCTTCACCCTCTCAATCTTGGTTACAGAAAGGTCTGCGACACGTGTGATCTCATCGGCATCCTCTTTGGTGATGGTACCCAATGACGCGTGTGCCCTTGCCAATGCAGCTTCCACATCCATCTGGAATTGGAGACGACTCTCCTCATACCAGATCTCCTTCATCTCCTTCCTGCCGTATCTATAATCAAGTGGGCAAAGATCGCTCATGCTATCATGCAGGCCCTCACGTTATTTTATTTTAGTGTTTTATGAAACGCGAGATTGAGAGGATATGATGAGATCGCAAATGACAGTAAATTAGAAGTCTGGCACAATCTAATGCCCGTATTAACGGACCTACTTCCTCCGTCACCACGGATAATGGGTGACAATACTCTTATTATTATCATATAGGAAAGCTTTATATCCCATACCCGTATGCGCTTTATAGAGTAGGCCGTGACTCTGACACGGTGCAAGCCTAGAACATATGAGTGATTTAATATGACAGATTTGGAGGAACAAATTCAACAGACGGATGGATCCGAGGAAGTCGTAGCGGAGACTGTAGAGACTCCCGCAGAGGAAGTCCAGCAGGATCATGCTAATCTGGCAGAACTGGAAAAGAAGAGAAGTGCAATCAACGCAGATGCTGAGGAGCACAAGCGCCTCAGAGATGATCTGAACAAACAGACCAAAGAGTGGGTTGCAAAGAGAGATGCATTGAACGCACAGGTCCGTGAACTTGTCGAAGAGGCAGGTAAACACAGGGAAGAGCGTGATTCACTTAACCAGAAGGTCAGGGAATCAAAAGCATTGAGGGATGAGGCGAACCAGAAGGTCTCGAAACTCACCGAAGAGTTCCATGCAATCAAGAAAGAGATGCCGGCACACGATAAGGATGCTCCCTCGATCAAACAGCTGATGAAGGAATTCTCCGACCTTGAGAACAAGCAGCAGACAGAGACCCTCAAGAAGAAAGAAGAAGAGGCGATCGTCAAGAGGCTTAGAGAGCTCGACCAGAAGATCACAGAGATCAAGAAGACACAGGACCAGTCCGGTGACCTTCACGAGAAATACGGCGAACTCAAGGAAGCAAAATCCGAGGCAGAGAAATGTCACAAGCTCGTCTCCGAATATGCAGAGAAGGCCCAGGCAGAGCACGACAAGATGATCGGACTCTACGAGCAGGCGGATGCATTGAGGAAACAGGCAGATGAGGCTCAGGCCAAATTCATCGAGTGCAAGAAAGCAGCAGATGAAGAGCACAAGAAGCACATCGAGCAGATCAAGACATTCCACGAGACCGACGGTGCTGTCGCAGCCATCAAGAACAAGCAGAAGACAATTCGCAAGAAGAAGACCGATGCTGAGTCCAAGAAAGCTGCTGATGATATCTTCGCCAGATTCAAGAACGGTGAGAAACTCAGCACCGAGGACCTTATGGCCCTTCAGAAGTCAGGATACCTCTGATCCTAAATCGTTTGTCCACGGGAAACCGTGGACAAACAAACGATTTTAATTCAAAATAACTAAATTTTAGGCATTTTTCTGCACAAGACTTATATACCTTTGAGAATCATGAGGAATTGTGGGAAAAAGGTTAGCTTTGTAGAGTGCATCCCATCCCTTCTGACTGGCTAACCTTTTCCTATAAACTTCCAATTCTTCTCGTAAATCAACGTGATAATCTTTATAACAAATAATACTGTCAAGGTGACCAATGGTCTTAGATGGATTGGGAAAATCACTCAGAGGTGCGATTAACCGTATAACAGGTGCCACCTCTATCGATGAGGCACTCATCAAGGATGTTGTCAAGGATCTGCAACGTGCGTTGTTGCAGGCAGATGTCAACGTCCAACTCGTGCTCGAACTCACGAAGAGGATCGAGCAGAGGGCACTTGAGGAGAAGCCGGCACCCAACAGGACACCTAAGGACCACGTCATCAACATCATCTATGAGGAACTCGTCAATCTCGTCGATAACGGCGAAGGACTCAAGATCGCACCACAGACCATCATGATGGTCGGTCTCTACGGGCAAGGTAAGACCACCACCACAGGTAAGCTCGCCAATATTTTCAACAAGAAGGGTTTCACTGTCGGTCTCATCGGTGCCGATGTCTACAGGCCTGCGGCATTGGATCAGCTCAAACAATTGGGAGAGAAGGTCGGAGTCGAGGTCTACGGAGAACCCGGAGAGAAGGATGCCGCCAAGATCGTTAAGAACGGTATGGCCAAATTCAAGGATAAGAAAGTGGTCATCATCGATACGTCGGGACGTCATGCCCTTGAAGATGATCTGATCCAAGAGCTCAAGGACATCTCGGCGGTAGCGAAGCCCGATGAGAGATTCCTCGTTCTCGATTCACAGGTAGGACAGCAGGCAGGACCTCAGGCGGATGCATTCCATAGTGCTGTGGGAGTCACAGGTGTGATACTCACCAAGATGGATGGTACCGCTAAGGGAGGAGGTGCTTTGAGTGCCGTATCCAAGACACATGCTAGGATAGTATGTATCGGTACCGGAGAGCACATCCGTGACCTCGAACCGTTCAACGCCAACAAATTCATCTCCCGTCTTCTCGGAATGGGAGATATCACCGCATTGGTCGATATCGCAAAGACCGAGATCGGAGAGGACCAGGATGTGATGGATGCCGGAAAGAACATCATGTCCGGTAAGTTCACACTGACCGACATGTACCAGCAACTGAAGGCCATGAGTAAGATGGGCCCTCTGCAGAAGGTCATGTCACTCATACCTGGAATGTCCAAATTCGAGGACAAGATGGATTATGAGGCCACACAGGCCAAGCTCCAGAAGTACAGATACATCATGGATTCCATGACGAGTGACGAGAAGGACGATCCGTCCGTGATCAAGGCATCCCGTGTTCAGAGGATCGCCAAGGGTTCGGGAACATCCGTCCATGATGTCAGGGAACTCCTGAAACAGTACAACACGTCCAAGAAGGCCATCAAAGGTGTCATGGGCAACCGTAAGATGAGAAAACAGATGATGAAGCAGATGGGCATGTCGGACCTCTCAGAGCTCGAGAATGAACTCAATGAGGAATGAGCATGATCAGATTCATCATCCTCGGTCACCGTGCATTCACCACAGGTGATTTCAAGCTCGACGATATCTGTGGCGGAGCCGGAAGATTGGATGTTCTCGTAAGATGTGTCAACTCGGCATTCTTCCTTAGTCACGATCTCAGGAAGGATTCTGAGATATATCTTGTACTCGAGGGTGGTTGCGATGCACCCAAGACCGTGAGATTCTACGGGCCCGATCTGAAATACCTGAATCCCGATGAGAGGAGTACGGCATCCCTGATCAGGAACGCACTTCTCAGGAAACTCAAGGATAAGAGTGAAGTGAGGTCATCACCCGGTGTCTACATCTCACGGAGATCGTTCGCAGATGTCATGAAGGATCTCTCCGACAAATGCAGATTCATCTATCTCAGAGAGGACGGGGAGGATGTAAGGGAATATGATTTTCCCAAGGAACCCTGTTATATCCTCGGTGATGACAGGGATCCGACGGAAGAGGAGGAGAGGATCATGTCGGAATATCCATATGATAAGATCAACCTCGGACCTGTCAGTTATCACGCAAATCACTGTATGATCATAGTGTTGAACGAGATGGATCGCAGATCGATAAAGAAGGAGGAATGAAGATGGCAGAACCTACCGAAAGGATACCTCAGCACAAACACTGCATCTATTGCGGAAAGGCATTCGTCGACGGCAATGGAAGATACTGTTCCGATAAGTGTAAGGACACCAAGAAGGAAGAGCTCACCAAGAGTAAGAACAAACTCCTCCTGATCTGGTTGGCGGCCGTCGGTGTGATGGTGATCGCCATCATCATCGGAAGATTATGATCGTCACTGTTGCGGGTACATTCAACGTCCTCCATGACGGGCATAAAGTATTGCTTGAGAGGGCGTTCTCACTATCGGATGATGTACGTATTGGCATAACATCCGACAGGATGGCCTCGATGACACGTACGAAGGTCATACCGTTCTATCTCAGAGAGAGATCCATTGAGAGATATCTCGAAGAATCCAACAGGAAGGCGAGGATATTCGCTATCGAAGATATGTACGGCCCGAAGGACATGATGGCCGATGTGGACGTACTTGTGGTATCCGATGAGACATTGGAGAATGGAAAGAAGGTAGTGGAATGGAGATCCGCCATATCTGACAAGCCTTTGGAACTCTCTGTCGTGAGGTTGGTGAGAAGGGACGATGGTGGTAAGATATCATCATCGGACATCATGGAAGGGGTATGTTCACGTGACGGCTCGACCGGTGCGATGGATATCGCCGTCGGTTCATTGAATCCCGTCAAAGTGGAAGCCGTCAGGAGCGTCATGGAGAGGATCTACGGTAGCGTAAGGATCTTCGCGGTCGATTCGAAGAGCGGTGTGCCGGAACAACCTTTCGAGGACGAGACCATACAGGGTGCGATCAACAGGGCCAAGGGTGCACTCGGAGATCATAAGATGGCAGTCGGTATCGAGGCAGGTGTCTTCGAAAGATATGACGGATTGTATGATGTACAACACTGTGCCATCATCGATGATGAAGGTAAGATTACCATAGGCATGGGTTCCGGGTTCAGATACCCCGACAAGGTCGCTGAACTCGTTCGTAACGGAAAGACCGTCGGTGAAGCGATGAAGATGATATACGCCGGGAAGGATATCGGCAGAGAACAGGGTGCGATAGGCATTTTGAGCAAAGGTCTCCTCGATAGGAAGGAGCTCACCGAACAATCGGTACTCAATGCGATGCTCCCGAGGATATGGGATGAATGATGTCCGATGGTTGCAGCGGTGGGTCCTGCTCCGGAGGGAGCTGTCAATCCGATCAGGACAGATTGCCACCGGGAATGTTGTCAAGATACGATCTCGATTTGGATACGGGAATGGGAACGTTGATCTGGGCCGAGACCAGTGATTCGAAGATAGATGATTCCGTGATCAGACTCATCGGAAGGATCAGATCCACTTCCAATGACAGGATATTCGCGATGATAACGGGTCCCGAAGAGATCAGACCGTTGTATGATGTGTTGTTCTCATACGGAGTGGATACGATCTATCACATCAGATCCAAGGCCCTGGAAGTGTTCGATGCGGATCTCTACGCAGATGCACTATCCGACATAGCGAGAAGGATCAATCCCATGTTCGTCACATTCTCCGCCACGGACAGAGGTGATGAGGTGGCGAGACTCACAGGTCCATCATTGGATAGGGATGTCGGATTCGATCGCAAGGATGTACTGAAAGTGGATGATGTCCTTACCATCGAGAAATCTGACAGCGGGACTATAACCACATTCAGAGGTTCCTTCGAATCCCCGATTATCACCACCGTGGATACCGCGGGATTCGATATACCAAAAAGGATCGAAGGTAGGAAAGGTACGGTAATCAGCAGACCTTTCACTGCATCAAGGTCTTGACCGTTGAATAAACGACATCGGCGTGTCCATCGACCTTCACCTTGTACCAACATGCCTCGACCTTCCCATCCTTTCCGATGACGAACGTCGAACGGATCGTACCTTCGGTCTCCTTCCCGTACATCATCTTCTTCCCCCACGCACCCACCTGTTCCATGAGCGTGTGATCGGAATCCGAGAGCAATTTGAATCCAAGGTCGTTCTTGGTCTTGAATTTGATATGGGATGCCGGTGAATCCTTACTGATCCCAATGATCGGTACGTTCCTTATCATCAGTTTACTGTAGATCTCATTGAATCCGAGAGCCTCTTTGGTACATCCCGAGGTGTTGTCCTTCGGATAGAAGTAGACGATATATCTCAGACCTTCCAGGAACTTCGAATCGAACATCTCCCCATTCTCATCGGGAAGTACGAAATGCGGGAATGTATCGCCTACGTTCAACATCAGAACAATCCTCCCGAAAGCTTCTCGATGAACGGTTGGAGATCGAGCTCGAACATCATCACGGGGTGGTTGATATCGAAATCGATCACTACCTGGGGCGATACCTCTCCGAAGTATCCTACCATCTTACCATCAACGATGACATCCGCACCCCTTCCGTCGATGAAGAGATCGAACTCGGATGCCTTCAACTCGTAATCGACACCGATCTCCCTCAACACCGCCTCAGAATACGATTTGATCTCCGTGAACGAGACCTTGGAGTTCATCTCTGCGAGACAGAGGTTGCGTTGTTTGATCGCATCGACGATCACATCACTGATCTCGAACATCCTCTGGGGGAGATCGCGACGCTTGTTACGCCTGAACAACCTCATGAGACTCGGGAACAACGAATACCTGAGACATGTGTGATCCTCCGTGATGGGGTTCATCACCGTGACGACATCCTGTTTGGGAAGTCCCGCATTGGTGAATTCGTCGGCCTCATTGCTCAATGTCAATGTGACGGCCTCGGTGAAACCCAATCCGATGATGACATCACGTAATTTCTCGGAGAATGCCGTGACATCCGAGAGTTTACCTGCGGTCTGTGTGACCATATGGGATGATCCGTACTTCTCGAATCCGTACCCCGTGGCGACGTCCTCGTAGAGATCGACGATGTGCATGATGTCCATCCTTGTCGACGGTACCTCCACGTGCACTGTATCCCCATCGACGAGTGCATCGAGACCCATCTTGTTCAGTGAATGCACCATGTCCTCATCTGACAACGGGATGCCGAGGAACCTGTCGCATTCCGATTTGGAGAACTCCCAACTCGAAGGCGAGAGATCGGGTGAGACGAATTCCTTACCCTCATCGTGCATATTGACCGATACGATCCTTCCTCCGCGCTCTGCCATAGCAGTGGAGATGATATCGAGTGCTCCCTTCACCGTCTTCAGATCGTTACCTGTGACGTCGATGAAGAGGTTCTTCGTCTCCGTCGTTACGGTGGTGAGTGCACCGTTGATGATCGGCGGGAATGAGAGTACATTACCTTTGGCGTCCAAGATCACCGGATACCTGTCAAAACCCTTCAGGAGATGTGCGTATGCCACACCCTTCTCGTGTTTCTGGAGGATCTCCTCCAGGTCCCATTCCTCATCCTTTGCGAGGGGAACGAACCTTATATCGTGAGGTCCGACCGCCTTGTATGTGAACGGCGGTTCGACCTTGTCGATGTCATGTATGCCTATGGCGATCTTCGATCTCTTCCTTCCGATGGTGATGTGCAGCTTCTCCTGCATCTCCATGATCGATTTGAGGAGTGTATCATCGATCTCCACCCCGAGGACCACCGCACAGCGGAAGTATGGCCTGACATCCTTCACACTGTCGTCCACGAAGACATCGATGTCACTGTCATCGACCTCGTACTCCATCATTCCCGGCTCTATGTCGAGGAAGGCTCTCATACCCCTTGCCAGACCCTCTACGCAATATAGATCGGGTCTGTCCGGGAAGAATTCTACGGACATGTCGTCCACCTCACCCTCGGTATCGTGCATATCCGCACCGATCATGGGTATCCTCTCAAGGAGTGTCTTCCTCGGTACTTCCTCACCGAGCATCGAACAAAGGTCGTGATAATCGAAGTTGATTACAGGCATACGTGCGCGTATGCGTGCTCGATATAAATATTATCGATTGGCGTCAGTGACCGAGCTGTTTGTGTGCCTCTGCCAATTGACCTGCTGCCTGTGCACCCAATGTGGAAAGCTCCCCCGCAAGGACGGTCACAGCGACGATCTCTCCGAACTTTATCGCCTTACCGTCGCCGAGACAACCGATCATCCTGAGGGCTGCCTGTTGTGACGGTAATCTCGTACCTCCGCCGACCGTACCGATCTCCACCGCAGGTAATCTCACCGCGATGTAAAGATCGCCATCTACATCCTCGCACGTGGTCATACAGAGACTTCCTTCCACGACATGTGCCGGATCCTGACCTGTCGCCAAGTACAATGCTGCGACCATGTTCGCAGCGTGAGCGTTGAATCCGATCGAACCTGCCATGGCACTTCCGACAAGATTCTTCCTCGTGTTCAATTCCACGATCGCTTGGGTAGTAGAATGCAGTTTATTCTCGACGATATCCTTGGGTACCTTGCATTCGGCTATGACGTACTTACCGCGTCCGCGGATCAGGTTCACCGCCGCCGGTTTCTTGTCTGTGCACATGTTGCCCGAGACCGATACCGTGACGGCACCTGTCTCCTTCGAGATCAGCTTGCAAACAGCCTCGGATGCTATCGTCGCCATGTTCATACCCATGGCATCCCCGGTACGGAACGATAATCTCAGATGGAGGTTCCTTCCGTTTGGAAAGGTCTCGATCTCCACCAATTGACCGTGTTTTGTAGTTGATGATACCGCATCATCGATCTCCTGCGTATGCTTGGAGATCCATTCGATGACCTTCACACAATGGTCGATACCATCGACACGGAACACGGGTGCCCTGGTCATCATATCATCGAATACCTTCACACGTGAACCGCCTGATGCCGTTATGACGGACATGCCTCTCGATACGGATGCCACCAATGCACCCTCCGTCGTAGCCAACGGTATGAGGAACGGTCCCTGTGCCAGATCACCATTGATCAATACAGGTCCGGCGAATCCCAGGGGGATCTGCGTCACACCGATCATATTCTCGATGTTCTTGGATGCTATCGAAGGGTCGAACGTGTAATCCGTCAATTCGGTCAGTTTCTCGCCCGTCAATTCCTCGACGGCCTTGAACCTCTCCTCGACATCCTTGCGTTCGTATCCTCTGTTCTTCAATCCGTCCTGTACGGCCATGTGCTCACCATCACATTCTGCGTATTAAATTCTCGTACGACGACAATATACAGGAGAGTGTGAAACCGAACAGTGCTCCCGTCAGTACTCTGGATATGGCGACATCAACACCCGTGAAGTGCTGTATCGCCCAATCCATCATCAGGATGAAGAATGCACACACGGCCATGAGTATGGATGTCCTCAGTCCTATGGATCTTGATGATCTGGTATATGAGAATACGAGACCGCCGATCAGACCGACGAGAACGGATACATCCCTCATGCAGAATGCCATCTGGGATCCGTTCAACATGAACGATCTTGACATGATCTGAGGACAGAACACATCCCCTAAGAGATAGGTGATCATCGTCAACGGATCGCTATCGTTCCACAGATCGAGATGATCGATCACTCCCACTGTCCCATCCAACGAGGTGAATGATCCATGTGGATTGAGGAACGGTGTGATGACGAGTGAGAACAATGCCAATGACAATAGTATCAGTATGACATCCTTCGAACGCAACCTCATCCGATCACCGAGTATGAATCAGATTATCATTGAAAATCATATTCGTTGTTATCCTCCATCAGAGACTTATCCTCGAGCACAACGTGAAGACCGCCAAAGATATCGCGGACATCATCGTGAACCTCATCTCCATGTTCACTATACCGCATTCACATGTGAGATTCGATGACAGTACGGCGATCAGTCCCGCCAGTTCGATGAGATAGATCGATAATACCGTGGATATGTCATCGAAGAATACCGCCCCCGTTATCTCCGATATCGGTCCCAACATCACCACGCTCATCGCAAGTATCAAAGGTGCGAAGGCCGAAGCGGTCCCTGTCATCATGTCCATCATGCTCTTCAACCTGTTACCGATATCCTTCCTGACGGAATCCTGGTTCTGTAATTGATGGGCGATGGATGTCGCAAGCCTACCTGCGTTACGGATGTCCTTCTTCGATGCATTGAATACATCACAATACGAGCCGGACATCAATTTCGATATCGGATCCAATATCGTCCTTATCGCTGAGATCACATCGCCTCTGCAGAGTACGAGCTCCCTCTGTATCCTCTCGGTGATGTGCGCCATATCCTTCCTTGCAGAGAACGATGTTACCAAAGCTACATCGAAGTTGTCTCCCATGGACAATCTGTTCCCCAACTCGAACATCGCATCCATCAGCAACGCCTCATCCTTACGCCTCTTTGATTCACGGGTTATCCTACCCAACATGATCAATGATGAGACAAGACCTGCGATCACGCATGAGTATGCGATGGAATTGGATACGTTGTTACCTTTGCTCTCGAAGAGGAAGAACAGAGGTATCATGGATAGCATAGGTACCAGATATATGATATCCGACATCGACCCCTTACTGGTGATGAACGGGTTCTTCCTTCTCATGACCAATATCATCGATGCCACCACCAATGGGATGAAGACAAGGATCATCATCGTGATCACATTGGAATCCAAGGATTTCACCGCGAATTGACCTCCGAGACTCAACATCGGCAGTATCGAGATGAGGATCATCGGCAACATTATCCCCAGTCCGAAGATCAATGTACAGGGACTGTTCAGACTGGAACTGTATTCGTCACCTATCTCCTTCAATCCCTTCAACACCACGGATTCCGCATCCTTCATCATAGATTTTCTCTCATTGGGTTCCAACGATTCGGATGCTGTCATCATAAGACTCATGGATCTTCTGAATGGAGCGGCCTCCGCCGGTAATGTCACGAGCATACGGTTGATGTTCTCTTTGATATCCGGCTCTTGTCTGCAATCCGCATCCATGATGACATCGTTGAACAACGATCTCGATAGAGCGGGACCGTTCTTCGAAATATCCCTGACGGCCATCTCGAAGGAACCTCCCGATGAGAGCACTACGGACATCATCCCCACCACCGTGGGTGCCTCGTTCATCAGCTTATAGGGGTTGATCATGCTCTTCCACCCCTAGCTTCTTCTTGAACGATGATAGGATACGATCCGCATCCGTGATCCCCGATGATATGCACTTGGAGAGATGATCGTTGGCGAGGATGATCCATTCCGGACTGTTGTAACCATCGCTTACATCCTTACCCAATTTCGATAACAGCAATCTCATCTCGGCCCTGGATCTTATCTCCTGTTCGACCTCGTCCCTTGTCATAGATGTCGTCTCCATGATACGTTTCATCGCGGGCATCTTGTACAATCCCTTATCGACGGCTATGAACTCCCCCATGATGTCTGAAGTCGAAACGAACTCCACGATCTTCCTCGATTGCTTGTTCGTCCCTCTCTCCTTCTTGGTACCCATGACTATGAGGAAATCCGTTGCCATGAACGATTCCGGAGGTATACCTATATCATGTACGACACGTTCGTACACTCCCTTCGCCGTATCACCGTGGATCGTACCCATGATGGAACTTCCCGCACGACCCGCCCTCATACTCTGGTACAGTGTCCTGGCCTCCTCACCTCTCACCTCTCCCAATATGATCGAGGATTCTCCCAATCTCAGTGATACCCTCAACGCCTCATCCGCTCTCTTGCTGACGTCGCTGTTCATCCTGTCATCGATCAACATGGACTGGACCTTGTATCCCATGGACCTCATGACATCCCCCGGCAATTCGATTGTATCTTCGATTGTAAGTATGCGCTGATCTATGGGCATCTCGAACAACATCGCCGATAACAGAGAACTCTTTCCCGCTCCTCTCGCACCGCAAACAAGGAACGTGCAACGGTTGTCGACGAGGAACGATATCAATCCGGCCGCACGTGGTTCTATGGTACCGTTGCCGATGAGTTTCGTCAATGTCCACGGTGTCGTCGAATGCTTCCTTATCGCTACGGAGTTCCCGTTGGGACTCATAGGATATCCGACTATGGTCGCCCTTGCCTGATTGTTGTACATATTGGTCTCAAGAACGGGAGATGATTCGCAATACGGTAGACCGCTCTCGCGCATCAGGGTGTTGATCAGATTCCCTACCTCCCTCTCGTCGGCCACGAGGTTGGTCCTACACCTTATGTGCGTGTTGTATCCGCTTACATTGTTCAATGTGACATAGATACGATTCTTCGCACATGGTGCGTCGATGTAGATATCCTCCAGTCTCGGATCCTCCAACAACGGTTCGAAGATGCCGATGCCTATTGTGTACCTTATGATCACATCGCACAGTTCTCTGATCGCATATTCGAACGGACATTCCTCGGATACCGATGAATCGATCACCTCACGATTCCTCATCAGATAATCCTCGGCCGATTTCCTCACATCGTTGGTGTTGAAGCGACCCCCGTTCTCGCGATATTGGTCCCTGACATGGGATATCGTCCTCTCGACCAATTCCGTCAGTGGGAGGGGATAGGTGTACTCGTTCGGTGTGACATTGTACTCTATCTCACCGTCATCTGCATCTCCTATGGTGACCTTGCAATGATTCGTCCTGTACCTCTCGAGGACGGCGATATCCGCATTGTCCCCGATCATCCAGGTATCGGCATAGGACGGTTTCACCATCCTGTATCTCCTGTTGATGCTTGAGAGGATCTCCTCCGTCGATCTTCCTTTGAAAACTACGTCATCACCCTGTCTCACGATATCGGAATGATCGTTCGCTACAGGTACACCGTTGGGATCCGCTATGACCTCCTCATCCGGAGAGATCGTGGTCTTCACGATACGTGGCATGCTCAGACCCCCACGATCCTGTTGGCGACGAACGACATCTCCTCCACCAATGATGACAGGTCATCCCGCATGACATCCAATGATGTCCTTGCTCCCGCTTTGCATTGATCGAACGATTTGCAATCGATAGTGATGGAATCGATGGATGTCGCTACGGATTCGATCCCCTCTACGGAGAGGTTCGACCACATCCTCTCCATCATCGCATGTCTTGATAACGGACAATCCCTGCATCTCTTCTCATCCTTCAACGTGCTGCATGAACCCGGGACGATCGTAACCAATCTGCGTATGATCTTCGCAGAATCCCCTCTGAACTGTATGTCCTCTGCCGAACGGAAGGTCATATCATCGAAATCCCGATCAGAAAGCTTCTCGGAACAGCATCTTAGACATGCTATCGATGATATGTTAGGTCTGTTCTCACAGCCCCTGCAGTCGACCATCGTGTCATATGTATCCAATACGACCTCCGGTCCCTTCTCCTTGAAAATCCCTTTCAATGACGTCATGTCGGATGATTCGGATTGATAGGGTATATCAACAGAACACTAGAGTTAATGAGTTAATCGACTGTCTCAAGGTAGTCTCTGTATGTTCTCTCTGATGTATTCTATGAATCTGCGGCTGGCGACCGGCATGGAATCCATATCCACGTATCCCAACGAGATGGTCCTGTACAGTGGTGGGTCCAAGTGCATCATCCTCATGTCGTAATGGGTATCCATCAGCACCAACTCGGCCACGATGCTCACCGCCATACCGAGTTCGACCATCCTCATGATGGTGTAATCGTCATGGATCCTGAACTTGATGTTGGGTTCTAACCCTTCCTTCGAGAACGCCTCCAATACCTCACTGTACGAACCCGTCTCCAAGAGGATGAACGGTTCCGTGGATATCTCGCTGAGCTTCACGGAATCATTGGCGCATAATCTGTGATCCGACGGTAATATGGCAAGCATCTCACCATCCTTCAGCTCCTCCGTCCTTATCCCCGAGACTGCAGGACCCGCAAGGAATCCGAAGTCCACGTCACCGCTCTTTATCCATTCCTCGATGGATGAATAATCGCCCTGTCTGAAGAAGAACTTGACGTTCGGATACATCCTCTGGAATCCTATGATCATCTCGGGCATCCAATGGCATGTGATGCTTGCCAATGTCCCTATGGTCACCGAACCTTTGACCAGATGGTTGATCTCCTCGGCCTGTTCCATCACCGCATCATAATGTCTGATCATCCTCTCTATGAACGGATAGATGTCCTTCCCCTCGGGGGTTAACTCGATACCGTTCCTGGAACGTCTTAGTAATCTTATGTTCAGCTCATCCTCCAGGGATGATATCGATTGACTGATGGACGATTGCGTACATCCCATCGACCTTGCAGCCTTGGTGAAACTACCGTGGGACAGCACAGATTGCAATGCGATGTATCTTCTCATCAGCTTGTATTAGTTTTTCTAATATTAAAATTAGCAATATCTCAAATTTCAATATATATGATTTACCAGTACCCTTTCCGTCAAAGCCCATATCATGCATATGGGGCGAACAGTGGTTCAGATGGTTAATGTCGATGACATCATAAGCGCTATTCAACCGGTCAATGATTGGGCCTGGTACATAGCATTCGTATTCATCGTGGGACTAGGTATCTACTTCACATACAGGATCAGATTCCTTCAGATCCTGAAGGTCAAGGAGACATCGAGCCTAGCCCTATCGGGATCGAAAGAAGGTAAGCATACACACAAGATCACATCATTCGAGGCTTTCTGCATAGGATTGGGAGCACGTATCGGCGTAGGTAACATCGCGGGAGTCGCTTCCGCTATCGTTGCCGGTGGACCCGGTGCGGTCTTCTGGATGTGGATCTTCGCCATCATCGGTTCCGGAAGCAGTTTCATGGAATCCACGTTGGCTCAGATATACAAAGAGAGGAAATCCGATGGTAACTTCCACGGCGGTCCCGCATATTACGCTACAAAGGGACTCAAGAACAGGAAATTGGGTATCCTCTTGGCACTTCTCACCGTCATAACATTCGGTATCGGATTCGTCGGTGTACAGGCGAGCAACGCATCGGCCGCTCTCGTAGGTGCGGTGTCATTCGACAATGACAAGATCGTCTATGGTGCCATCATCGCCATCGCCGCCGCTGCCATCATCTTCGGTGGATTGAAGAAGATCGGTAAGTTCTCGTCACAGGTCGTCCCCATCATGGCATTGCTCTGGATCGCTTTCGCGATCGTCGCGATTTGCTTCAACATCGGGAACGTCGGCAATGCATTCTGCATGATATTCGATAACGCATTCAACGCACCCTCATTGATCGGTGGTGCGATCGGTACCGTCATCATGAGCGGACTTAGGAGAGGTGTCTTCTCCAATGAGGCAGGTCTGGGTTCCGTCGCCAACATAGCCGCCACAGCGGATACGAAACACCCCGTGAAACAGGGTATGATCCAATCATTCGGTGTACTCGTCGATACACTCATCGTCTGTTCCATCACAGCATTGGTCATCCTCTCATACGGCAGCTACGAATCCATCATGGCACTCGGAGTGACCAAATCGGAACTCGTACAGACGGTCATGGCTTCCACACCGTACGGTGATGCCGCCAGGTTCATCATCGCCGGATTCATGATGATCTTCGCGTTCACGAGTCTCATCGGATACTACACCATGAGCGAATCCAACATCCGTTTCATCAAGGATGACAAGAAGGTCGTGTTCGCCATCCGTGTACTGATCATCGCAGTCGCATTCGTCTCATGTGTGTTGGGTGCGGATCTCATGGAGATCGTCTGTGATACGTTCATGGCCGCCATGGGTGCCGTCAACATGATCGCCGTGGCCCTATTGAGTAAGAGGGTCTACGAAGCCTACAAGGACTATCGCGATCAGAAGGAGAAGGGCATCGAAGAACCCGTATTCCACAGGAACGTCCTAAGCAACTGCGAAGGCGTCACCGAGTGGGAATGAACCATAGACAGGGGGAGACCCCTGTCACATCTTTCTTAATCACTTCTCCGTCATCCGTTCATGACGATCGTTCCGTCCTCGATTACTATATAAATAATAAGACGATGGACACCGCATGGAAATCTTGGCACCAGCAGGCTCACCGGAAGGACTAGTGGCCGCCATCAAAGGCGGATGCGATGCAGTGTATTTGGCAGGGAAGAGTTTTGGTGCCAGAGCATTCGCCAGCAACTTCACCGATCAGGAATTGGAAGGTGCCGTTAAGTATGCTCACGATCACGGTGTGAAGGTCAATGTCACCGTCAACACACTGATCAAGAACTCCGAGATGGAGGAGGCTGTGCAATTCGTACAGTTCCTGAAGGACATCGGTGCTGATGCCGTGATCATACAGGACATCGGACTTCTGAGAGCGATAAGGAACATCCCCATCAAGAAACATGCATCCACTCAGATGGCCGTTCATTCAAGAGCGGGGCTCCAATGGTGTGCCGACAATGGGATAGATAGGGTCATCCTCGCAAGGGAACTCACATTCGATGAGATCGCAGATATAGTGAAGGATTCGCCGATCGAGACGGAGGTGTTCGTACAGGGTGCCATGTGCTACTGCCAATCGGGAGGATGTCTCTTCTCATCCATCGTCGGCGGAAGGAGCGGTAACCGCGGGGAATGCGCCCAACCGTGCAGGAAGAAGTATGAATCCGAGGATAGGAACGGATACATCCTGAGCAATGCTGACATGTATTGCATAGATTACCTGAAGAGATTGGATGAGATCGGTATCGCATCCGTGAAGATCGAAGGTAGGATGAGGAGCGAGGCGTACGCATACCTCGCATCACGTGCATATTCATTGGCTTATAAGGATCCGGAGAACCCCGAACTCAAGAAGGTCACAGGATTATTGAAGACCGTTTTCAACAGAGGATACTGTCACGGATATCTCGATGGGGTGTCATCCCTCGTCCAAGCCACATATCCCGATAACAGGGGACTGTTCATAAGGAAAGTAAAGGTCAAGAACAGGACATTCTCCATAAAGGATACCGACATACACACAGGTGATGGCATATCACTCTTCGACGGCGACATGAAGATCGGCGGTTTCAAGATATTGACCACGGGTACCGATGTCACATCCCCCTTCAAGATACAGGATGGACTGTACGATATGTACAGGACATACGATCCCCGCATCGATGAGGTGAAGAATCTCGTCGGAAGGCCTCCGAAGCTCACCGGCGATACGAAACGTTCCAAGGTCAAGGTCTCCGCACCGAAGATCGAACGTGCGAGGAATCCATCCAAACTATCATTCTATGTATCCACCTTGAAGGTCCTGGATGTGGTGTTACCATATGCGGATCGTGTCTACTACGACGGCAAGGACTTCGATGAGGCATACACAAGGTGCAAGGATTCCAATGTCGAATGCGTGATGTACCTCCCGAGATTCTCTGCTATGGAGGATATACCCGAGGACAAGAGCATACCTGTCATGGTTCACAATGTCGGCCAGATCAAGGCGGCCGAGGGCCACAGGACATATGGTAGCTATTTCATCAACATGTTCAACTCGTTCTTCCCTAACGATCTCCATCAGACCACACTATCCGTGGAATTATCCAAAGCCGAGATCAAGGATCTCATCTCGAGATATGAAGGGAAGGTGGAGGTCATGGTCTTCGGACGCATCGAATTGATGATCACCAGGGATCCACATCTCAAGAACGGAACGATAAAGGACGACAAGGGATACGTGTTCCCCGTCTACAGGGACAGATTCGGATTCGCACACATTCTCAACTCATCCGATCTCATGCTGATCAACTACCTCGATGATCTCGAGAGATCCGGAGTTGATTCATTCGGCATAGATCTCAGGAAACGTCCTGTCGAATTGGCTACGCTCGTGTGTAAAGCATTCAAGGAGAGGGACTTCCAATACAATGAGGAGATCAAGAAGCTCTGCGGCGGCATCCTCAACACGGGACATTACCTCCGCGGTGTGTGATTAACTCCGTAACTGTAGTCTCCGCTTTATATACACAGGACCGAACCATCGCTTACCTGTGACTGCAGACAGGAAAGGAGTAGGTGGATTCATGGAGGCCATGGTGGCGATGATGATCGTCACCATAGCGACAACATCGTTCATCGGCCTTCTGGCATACAATGAACTCCCGACATCCGATGATGATGTGGCGATAGACACATCATACCTGAAGTTCACCGTTACCGATGGGAGGATAACCGGTGACATACAGGAGAGGATGGAGAGATCGTGTGAAAGATACGGACTCCTTGGGATGACCGTCGAGGTCAAGCTCATCGGACCGTTATATGATGACGCAAGAACATACCAATGTGGCATCGTTGATAGTGACAATAATAGGATAAAGAATGGCACATTGAGATTGGATTGCGATAACGGTTCGACGGTACTCGCTTCGTACAAGGTGATTCAATGGTATTGAACCGTAAAGGGAGCATAGCGATGATCGATGCCATGGTGTTCATCCTCCTCCTGTCCGCAGTCTCCGTAACGATGTTCACCGGCATCGACTCCACGGAGATACGTGATGAACCTTTGGCAAAGGATGTCTGTGATGATTTCTTCAGCATCAGGGTGAGCTCATCCATGCTCTTCGACACCGAGGATGCTCAGATATTCCCTATCGGTATGCTGATCGCATCCAATATCAATTCGGGACATACGGATGAGATGAAAGTATTCGTAAAAGAGACGATGGATGATCTCATCCCGGAGATGTACGGGTATGAGGTATCGATGGAGTATGATGGAAAAGAGATAACGGTCGAGAGACAAGGGTACAGGGATCTTTCCTCCGAGTACTCCTGCTCCCAACACGTCGTCGGACCTAAGTATCTTGATGTTCACATCCGTCTGTATTAGGCGTCGGGCCACATCTCATGGGCCATGTCCCTCATCTTGTACTTCAGGATCTTACCTGCCGCATTCATCGGGAACTCATCCACGAATGCTATGTACTTCGGGGTCTTGTACCATGCGATCTCGCCCTTACAGAACTCCAATACATCCTGCTCCACCAGATCGGAACCGTCCTCTCTGATGATGAACGCACCGGGCTGTTCGCCGTATTTCTGACTTGGTACACCTATGACCTGCACATCCTTGATACCGGGACAGCGGTAAAGGAAGTCCTCTACCTCCTTGGGATAGATGTTCTCTCCTCCACGGATGATCATGTCCTTTATCCTGCCTGTGACGTAGAAGTATCCTTCGGGATCCCTGTATCCGAGATCTCCCGAGTGGAGGTAACCGTTCTTATCGATGACCTTGGCCGTCTCCTCGGGCATCTTGTAGTAGCCTTTCATCACGTTGAATCCCTTACAGCAGAATTCACCTATCGTTCCATCGGGACACGGTTCGTTGGTCTCGGGATCGAGGATCACGACATCGACACCGGGCAGCTTCTTACCGACGGATGAGCACTTCTTCTCGATCGAAGGTTCATCGTAACGTGTCTGCGTCATACCGGGCGATGCCTCGGTGAGACCGTACACGATGGTGATCTCCTTCATGTTCATCTTGTCCACGACCTCCTCCATAGCCTTGATGGGGCAGGGTGAACCGGCCATGATACCCGTCCTGAGTGACGAGAAATCGAACTTGTTGAAGAGCTTGTGATTGAGTATGCTGATGAACATGGTAGGTACACCGTACACTGCGGTACACCTCTCCTCCTCGATGGATGTCATCACATCGACGGGGTTGAATGCCTCGCAGAACACCATCGTGACACAGTGGTTGATACATGCCATGACTCCCAGCACACAGCCGAAACAGTGGAACAACGGCACATTCAACGAGAGACGATCCTCCGGACCGTAGTTCATGTTGGCTCCGAGCCAATATCCGTCGTTGGCGATGTTGTAGTGTGTGAGCATGACACCCTTGGGGAATCCTGTGGTACCAGAGGTGTACTGCATCATCGTGACATCATGCACATCCACCGAATCCTTCCTTGCGGTGTATTCCTCATCGGATATCTCCACCGCCTTCGACTTGACCTCGGACATGGAGTACATACCGCGGTATTTCTCGGGACCGAGGAAGACCACTCTCTTGAGGTGAGGGTACTTCTCCGAGTGGAATCCGTCCCTCGGCTGATCCTTCAGTTCGGGGATGAGCCTGTAGACCGTGTCCACATAATCGGTATCCCTGACACCGTTGATCAGGAAGAGGTTCTCCATATCCGACTGCTTGAGCACATAGTCCAACTCAGCAGCTTGATAATTGGTGTTGATCGTCAACAGGATCGCGCCCACCTTCGCGGTAGCGAACATCAGGGTGATCCAATCGGGGACGTTGGTGGCCCATACGGCGACCTTCTCTCCCTTCTGTATTCCCATTGCCATGAGACCTTTCGCCACACGGTCGACCTCTGCTCCCCATTCCCTCCAGGAGTAACGGAGATCCCTGTCGACGTAGACGATCGCATCGTTGTCAGGGTGTTCCCTGACGCATTTATCCAACAGATCCCCCAGCCTCTCATCGCTGGTAGGATTCTTCCTAGGGATGCATACCATGGGATCACCATCACATGGGGCTGTACAGGACAGCGAGGATCTCTGCGGGGCCATCAACGGCACCGATGAAGTGGGTGACGACCGAATTGTAGTATACGCTGTCGCCCCTCTCGAGGATGTATTCCTCCTTTCCGTACTTCACGATGATCTTGCCGTGGACGACGACCATGAATTCCTCTCCTTCGTGGGTGGACATGGCCTTCTCCTCGTCCTCTTCGATCCTGATGAAGAGCGGTTCCATATGCCTATCGGATTTACCCTTACCGAGCGGATAGTAGTGATAGTGACCCTTCGCACCCTCTCTGGAACTGGCGGTCTCCTCCTTCCTGTCCGCATATCTTACGATTATGGGATCGGCTACATACTGGTCGTCCATGAATGTCCCCAGTCTCTGACCGAGGGCACGTGAGAATTTGATCATGGATCCGATCGGAGGATAGACGACACCATCCTCGACGTCCTTGATGAAGGCTAGATCCAATGAAGAGTTGACCGCAAGTTGCTCTTGGGTCAAACCAAGATGCTCTCTGTACTTCTTTACTCTCTTTCCGACTTTGTTCGCGTCAGTCATTAGTACTAACCTCATATTGACCGATAATGGGATAGTAGATAAAATTGACGGCTGAGATGGACATTGAATTGATATTACAACCTCTCGGTGGACATTCGTCTACCAATGGTAATGTTTAATAATCATGTGAAAATCCACGATTCATGCCCTTCGCTGATGTAAATGGAGCAAGAATACATTATGAAATGACCGGAGAGGGTGAGCCCGTCATCCTCCTGACCGGATTCGGAGGGGACATCAATTTCTTCCACTCCCTGATACCTACCCTATCGGACAGGTACAAGGTGATCGTGTTCGAGCACAGGGGATCCGGCCAGACGGAATTCTCGGGCGATGTGGAATGTCAGACATACGTTGATGATGTGGAAGCGTTGTTGGATCATCTCAAGATCTTCAAGGTGCACATGCTCGGATGGTCCATGGGAAGTCAGGTAGCTATGGAATTCGCGATACAGCACCAGGACAGATTGCAATCGTTGACGCTCGTATCCGCGTTCGAGCACTGCCCTGCGAGATCGAGCTACATGATGAACACCATGATCGATGCTGGGATGAACGGTGCCAAAGTGGAATACATATACGCCATGGTCAACGCATTCAGTTTCACGGAGGATTACTTCGACGCGAAACGCGAGAAGGGTCAGAAGGTCAAGACGATCAACACCACCACACCGGAGAGGCTGCACCAACAGATGCATTGTCTCGACAGGTACGATCTCCGCGGAAGGCTCGGCGTGATCAACGTACCCACACTCTCCATCCACGGATTGAGCGATATCATGGTGGAACCGAAGATGGGTGATAAGGTGGCATCCGATATCAAAGGATGTAAGGTATACCGCATACCCAACATCGGACACGTCATCCATCCTTCATTGTATGCGGATGTGTTCAAGAGATTCCTGATAGAGAACTCAAAGCATTGATCTTCTTTTGATCCTCGCCTCTTCGATGAGGCCGGGGATCCTTCCCTTTATTATCTTGGTGCACGGCCAGGTATCGTCCATGTATTCCAGATCGGGGAGTATGTCGTGTCCTTCGTTGATTATTGAAAGATACACCCTGCTCATGAACATGGACACCATGTAAGGGAACTCGTTGCATATCTCCGGTCTACCTTTCCATATCCTACATCTGTTATTCTCACCGAGGAATGCACACGGGTTGGTATGTCTGAACAACCATTTGCCTTCGATATTGTCGCGTGTCAGATACTGGAACATGAAGGATACCGCGTTGGTGCCGGCGGCCTTTGCCACACTCTCCACCTCCTCGTCACGGACGGTGATGAAAGGCTGATGACAGCATCTGCCGCACATCTCGCACGGAGAGCTGTCCTTCAACGACTGGCATAGGTCATATGCAAGATCGAGATCCCTCATCATATCCGGAGGGATCTCGTCCAGACCATCGAGGATGTATCTGTCACGATATATCGCCAAATAGACCGCCTCAGAAGATCTTCACGAAACCGATGATGAAACCTATGACCGCGGCGATCAATGAGACTGCAGTGACTGCGAGCATGATCTTCGCCTTACTGTCCTCGATATCGGATATCCTTACCAACGTCATGGAATAACTGCTCGCCACCATACCCACGGCACCGAAGATCGCACCACAGATACCGAAGTTCATGAGTGAAACTATGAGAGCGGCCACACCGAACACGAGACCCACATATGTTGTGATTACCACCTTGTTGACCTTGGTCTCGGCCTCGTATGGTTTGTTCAGCTGCCAATCGCATTCCGAACAGAATATCTCTCCATCCGCATTTTCATGACCGCACTTAGGACATTTCATACCAAGGGCTACACTATCATCTATTTAAATAGGTTCCTTGACCCTATTCACAAAATCGGCGAATATCCTGCTGCGTGTGGTACCGAATCTCGTGGTCTCTTCGATCGTTGTCATCGATATGCATTGCATATGATCGAATACATCCTTCAGCTCCTCTTCGGTGAAGTAATGATACCTTATCCCGTTACCTCTGACGAATGTACTGTCATCGATCGCTTCACCCTTCTCGGAGCGCATATCGTTGCGGGAGAATGCCTTTATCAGTACGTGTCCACCGTCCTTCACCACTCTACTCAGCTCGGAGATCGTATCCCTCAACTCATCCTCATCGAGATGTTCCAGCACATGGAATGCCAATGCACCATCGAAGGAATCGTCAGGGAATGGTAAGGAATCCACCCTCGAACACACGAACTCTGCATCACCCTTGATCTCGGAGCACATGTCTATCGCACCCTTCGAGAAATCCACGCCTGTGATCCTGTACCCCATCTCGATGAGTGCGATGGCGGTCTTACCGTTACCGCAACCTAATTCGATGACACGTGAACCCTCCGGGAACGGGAGATCGTCCATCTTGGACACGCCCCTCCACGGGCGATCGTTACTGCGATAGAATGACTCCCAGGCAGACATTTGGTCCATGATGTACAATCGATGATCGGATACATAGCGATACCGCAGCGATGTCTTTATCAAACCGCATCCTCTATCAATACATCATGGGTGAACAGGAAGAGGTCATCGCAAGGCTCAAGAAGATCCCATCCGTGAGCGAGAAGTGCTGTCTGGGAATGTATCTCCTCGGTATCAGGAAGATAGAGGATCTCAAAGGGAAGGATCCCGATGAGATGTACAGCGCTCTTACCGTGAGGAAGGACTTCTATGCGGAACCTTGCATGCAGAAGATGCTGAAGATAGCTGTCGGAATGGTCAACAAAGGTGCGGTCAAGGACGATTGAACCTATCGTGGACGGATCTGAGCCAGTCATTGAACAGACTCAGTGCGACTTCGGTCAGGACGACATAGGTATCCAGGGGACCTTTCATCATCCTTCCGGCCCTCATCGATATCTCTATGTCTGATATCGACAACACCATCGTCCTGTCGGATACGGAGTTCTCATGGACGGCGAGATTCCTTATCAACAATATCTCGTCCCATCTATCCAACTCATCCTTCGTTATCACGCCGATCTCACAGGATGACAGCATTATGTTCCTCAGATAGAGGTGATTCCCCTTCTTGAGAGTGGACTCCTTTATCCCGGAGGTCGGATACATCTTGAGACAATCCTTCGTCCCTTTCTCTATCGCCGAGACGATATCGACGAACATACCTCTCGTGACGGTGACGATCCTATCATGTATCTCGGATATACTTGAATCATCCAATCTGGAGATGATTTCGGGACTCCATCTTTTATCATAAACTGAGATGATCTCCTCGGTTATCTTGATCCTGTTGTACATGTACCAGAAGCACGTACCTCTCGGGTCTCCCTCGGTCCTCGATATGTTGGAATTCATGTATTCGGCATCATCCTTGCATGATGCCATAAGGCGGATGAGTTCCTCGTGTATCGTCATCGTCGCCCAATCGGATAGCGACGATATAATCGTATGTGCATTCCGATGGTTGTTCCAGACCACACACATGCAACGTTCGGATGTATTCTATCATCCTGGGGGTGTGTGCGCAACATTTATTATAAGTTCGTAGGTAGGGCAGTCAGGAGGCCTGAATATGTATTGGGACTCGAAAATGGAATGTATGCCGAAGAAAGAAATGGAGAAAATGCAGTATGAGAGTGTGAAGAAACTTGTTTCCCACCTATACGAGTTTAACCAGTTCTACCACAACAGGATGAAGGAGGCGAACGTGCGTCCGGAGGACATCCAGTGTCTGAGGGATGTTTCCAAGCTCCCATTCATGTACAAACAGGACCTGAGGGACAACTACCCTACAGGATTGTTCACCGTCCCCCAGAAGGATGTCGTCAGATATCACGTGTCATCAGGGACCACAGGAAAGCCGACACTCGTCGGATACACCAACGGCGATATCGACTATTGGTCGGAGGCACTCGCAAGATCGTTGACATCCGTTGGTATCGGAAAGGACGATACCGTTCAGGTATCCTACGGATACGGACTCTTCACGGGCGGTCTCGGAGCCCACTACGGTGCGGAGAGGGTCGGCGCCACGGTGTTACCATCAGGTACGGGTAACACGGAGCGTCAGATCGAGCTCATGGTCGACCTCGGTGTCACCGCCATCGCATGTACCCCCTCATACCTCATCCATATCGGAGAGGTCGCACAGAGGATGGGTATCGATATCAGAAGGGATACGAAACTCAGGAAGGCCGTCGTCGGTGCGGAACCGTGGACCGAGGGTATGAGGGCGCACATCGAGGAATCGATGGGTGTCAAGGCATACGACATCTATGGTACATCGGAGATGGCCGGACCCATGTTCACCGAATGCGAAGAACGTAAGGGTATCCACATGCAGTCGGATATGGTGTACGTGGAGATCATCGATCCGGAGACCGGAGAGGTACTCGAACCCGGACAGAAGGGTGAGAAGGTCGTCACCATGCTCAAGAAGGAAGCATTCCCCCTCGTAAGGTACAGGATCAAGGACCTCACATGCATCCTCAACGGAGATTGTCCCTGCGGAAGGACCTCACCGAGGATCGAGAGGATCACGGGAAGATCCGATGATATGCTCATCATCAGAGGTATCAACGTGTTCCCGTCACAGGTCGAACACACGCTCATGCAGATTCCCGAGGTAGGGAATCAGTACATGATCATCGTCAACAGGAACGGATCCCTCGACGAGATGATCGTTCAGGTAGAGCTCAAGAACGAGGCTTTCAGCGATAAGATGGCCGACATGATGATGCTCAAGGCCAAGATCGAGACCGAGATGAAAAAATACCTGAACATCGCTGTAAAAATAGAACTCAAAGAGCCCGGAACCCTTCCAAGATTCGAAGGTAAAGCAAAAAGAGTGATCGACAACAGGGTGTTAAAATGAACGATATGATAACTCAGCTCTCAATATTCGTGAATAACGAACCCGGAAGCCTTGCCAACATGGCCAAGGTGTTGAAGGAATGCAACGTCAACCTGAAAGCATTCAACATCTCGGAATCCTCGGGATTCGGTGTGTTCAGGGCCATCGTGGACAACCCGGATGAGGCTTACGACAAACTGAAATCGAAGAATCTGATCATCAAGAAGACGGAACTCGTTGCAGTCTCCGTAGCCGATGTACCCGGAGGATTGTTCTCCGCAGCGAATGTGCTCGGAGAGGCCCACATCAACATCGAATACGGATATGCGCACGAAGGTACCGAAGAGCCCATCATATTCCTCAGGGTCGATGAACCTAAATCCGCCATCAAGGCATTCAAGGATGCCAAGATGAAGGTCGTAACGGAAAAGGACCTGTGAGCACATGGGAAATCTGAATGTCGTCGTCGCAGGAAGCAACAACTTCGCATCCGACGTTGGTAAGAAAGGTACTGTGACGGACATGACCTTCTTCGAATTGAAGAAGGGCAGTGATTCGATCACGCTCATCGAGCCCACGAAATATCCCGAGAAGCTGTCATCCCTGTTCTACGCCGTATCGATGGCGGAATATGCCATACTCGTGGTGGAGAAGATAGACAGTTATCTCGGTGAGACCATCGTCATGATCGACTCGCTCGGGATAGATAAAGGATGGATCGTCCTCAGGAACTACATCCAACCCGAACAGCTGAAGCCTTTACTTGCGGGAACGTCACTCGAGAACTACGAACAGATCGAGGATGACCCGATCAAGACGAGGGAGATGCTCATCGACCTCGCCTGTAACACCAAGAAGGAGGCAGGGAACGGGACATGCGGTTCATGCCCCATCGACAGTCACTTCAACGTCAAAGGTGTTGGTACGGTCGTACTCGGTTCCGTGATAGATGGTTATTTCAAGGTGCACGACAAGATGCAGATCTTCCCCATCAAGAAAGAGGTCATACTAAAGTCCATACAGAAGCATGACATCGATGCCGCGGATGGTATCAAAGGGGATCACGTGGGACTTGCGCTGAGAGGTATCGAATCCGATGAGTTGGATAGGGGATACGTTGCAACAACGGATCCATCCATCAAGATGACTCGCAAGATAACCGCGAAAGCGACATTGGTCAAATTCTGGCCGAATCCGATCAAGGACGGTATGGTCATACACATCGGACATTGGATGCAGATGGTCCCGTGCCGTGTGGTATCATCGAAGGATGACGGTGACTTCAGATCCCCTACGCTCGAGATGGAATTCGAAAATGACATCATCCATAAACCCGGCGATAAGGCCATGATGATGTATCTGGAGGGCGGAAAGCTCAGGGTGGTCGGTTCGTTCATCCTTGAATGATCTAATGCGGGGTCACCCCCGCATCCTTAGGATAATATGCAGAAAATCTTCAGAAGAACGGTAGTATTCCTGATATCGATGATCATCATGTCGATGTCCGCATCGCTCTCGACCAAAGCGTCCCTGGGTGTATCTCCGATATCCTCCGTTCCTTACACGCTCAGCCTCATCCCCGATTCGTTCTCATTCGGAATGTGGACGTTCATATTCAATTTCGCCCTGGTCCTTGGTGGTATCGCAATAATGAGGCGCAACTACAAGCCGTTCTACGCATTATGTGTCATATTCGTTATCGTGTTCAGTTATCTCTGCGATGTGTTCCTGATCGTTTTCGATGGTGTCCATCCCGACAACTACATCCTTCAATGGGGTATCGAGATCATATCGATACTGTTGCTCGCATTCGGCATAGCGCTGAGCATCGCATCATCACTATCCATGCTTCCCGGAGATTTCTTCGTGAGATTCCTAAGTGCCGTGAAGGAATGGAACTTCGGACACACCAAGATCGCATTCGATTTCACATGTATCGTGGCATCCATAGTGATCTCCCTACTGTTCCTTCCGGAGATCTCTGGTATAAGGGAGGGTACGATCGCATTCATCATTACAGTCGGCCCATTGGTAGATTTCTTCGTCAACATCATACGCAGGACCGGGTTGATGTACTGGGTAGGTTACGAACCCATCGAGATCAGAAAGAACCAATGATCCCGATACACCCTTTGAGCGATTAATATATATTAGAGCCCACAATATACCCAAATATCCGTGTTATAGATTAGCACGGCAGAGTGATCCAATGACATACTGGAATGAGAAGATCGAGACGATGCCCAAAGAGGATCTCAAAGCGATGCAACTTGAACTCCTACAGGAACTTGTGAAGAACACCTACAGGGACTCGAAGTTCTATCGCGAGAAGATGGATGCCGCAGGTGTCAAACCTGAGGATATCAAGACACTCGATGACATCAGAAGACTTCCGTTCATGAAGAAGACCGACCTCAGGGACAACTATCCCGACAAGCTCTTCGTAAGACCTTATGAGGAATTGGTCAGGATCCATGTATCATCCGGTACCACCGGAAAACCCACGGTCGTCGGATACACCAGGAACGATCTCGAGAATTGGGCCGAATCATTGGATAGAGGGATGGTCTCGTTCGGTATGTCGAAGAAGGATATGCTCCAGAATGCTCATGGTTACGGATTGTTCACAGGCGGTATCGGTGTACATGATGCCGCCACGAGACTCGGTGCGACGGTACTTCCGATAAGTACGGGTAACACCAACCGTCAGATCGACCTCATGTGCGATCTCCCTGTGACTACGATCGCAGGTACGCCTTCTTACCTGTTCCACATCGCGGATACATGCGATGAGAGAGGTATAGACATAAGGAAGGATACAAAACTTAGGATGGCGATCGCCGGTGGGGAACCCTGGTCGGAATCCATGAGGAAAAAACTTCAGGACAGGACGGGTATCCGTGTCCACAACTGCTACGGTGCATCCGAATTCTACGGACCGATGTTCCTTGAATGCGATCAACAGTGCGGTGTCCATGTCTGGGCGGATCTCGCTTTGATCGAGATATTGGATGATGACAACAACCCCGTTCCAGACGGAGAGAAGGGCAACGTCGTCGTCACCATGTTGAAGAAGGAGGCTTTCCCCCTCATAAGATACAGGATAGGAGATATCTCAAGCATAACCTGGGAGAGATGTAAGTGCGGAAGGACACACCCGAGACTTGATAGGATCACCGGAAGGTCCGATGACATGCTCGTCGTCAAAGGGATCAACGTGTTCCCGTCACAGATAGAGGCCGTCATCGGCGAGATGCCGTTCCTCAGTCCGTTCTACATGATAACATTGGACAACAAGAACTACTCCGACCATATGCTCGTAGAGGTGGAATTGAACGAGAGCTCACTCACCGACGATACCACCGAACTTGCCAAGATGGCGAAGAAGTTGGATGCGAGACTCAAGGAGGTCCTGAACATCAAGGCGGAGGTAAGGCTCGCCTTGCCGAAGACACTCCAGAGGTTCGAAGGTAAATCGAAACACGTGATCGATAACAGATCATACGAGTGATGCCCTAAAGGGGCATCACCTCCTCTTCTTCATCGCCTTCAATCTATCCTTACAAGCGGGCACATCGTGGTCGGCACCGTATTGATAGTACTCCAGTGCCTTCTCCATGTTACCTTCCTTCTCGAACAGTCCACCCAATAAAAAGGAATACTCAAAACGACCCAACTTTATGGCTTCCTGGTAACATTCCTTGGCCTTTTGGGTCTCGCCGTTCTCTTGATGTATGTATCCATACGAACCGTAACATTCGGCCTTATCGTTGGATTCCGCCTTCGCGTTGATGAATGCCTTATCTATCCACTGTTTTCCCTTGGATAGGTCCTTCTCCACACCCTTTCCGAGAAGATATCTGTTCCCTGTCTTTATCTGAGAACCCGGAGAATATGTATCTTCGGCAGATTTCTCTATCCAATACGAGGCCTTCGCCTCGTCCAACGTAGGTCTCTCGGAATAATACATGTAGAGTGTGAAAGCCACTTCCTTGAAGCCTGCCTCGTAGGCATCCTCCAACAGTTCTAGGGCCTTCGGATACTTCTTCTGCTTGTAAAGGAGCAATCCCTTGTATCCCATGGCCCTGGCATCACCTTTCTCCAATGCCATGTTCAACCATCTTATGGCGATCTGCTCGTTGGCCTTGATACCGTTGGAACCGTGCGCATAATCCAAGAACAGTTGGATCATGGCATCTATATCGCCTGATTCCGCCTTGGACCTGAGATCCTTCTCATAATCGGACATCTTCTTGAACAGTGACATGTCGATCACTCCGGAGGAGGGGCCGTAGGCCCCTATCATCTCCTACGGTTCTCCTCATCCAAGATATCTTCGCCTTTCCTGTACTTATATCTCGTGTAGAGGAAGTAGAACAGGAAGATCGCTACGATGACAGGTGCGATACTGACCATGTACACCCATCCGAACGGTCCCGGGGACATCATCATGATGATGAGATCGATGATGAACACGAATGCGATCGTACTGAACTGAAGGATACCGTAATAGATCCTGTCCTTGTCGGTACCGTTCCTCTCGCTGGCCTCGACCAATGCCTTGTTGATACCTTTGACGCTCCTGACGAGGAACAACGTAGGTGAGAACAATGCCGTGAGGTTGATCGCCATGATCACTATGAGTCCGACGCTCTTGTCACATGAGAGCAATGACATGACCTGTTCCAACAGGAAGTCCATGAACGATGTGAACACAATCTGGATGAGGATGATCAGTATGATCGATCCGTATACGGTGTAGATGTTGCTTCTGATCTTGTTACCGATACCGGAATTCTCCAACAGCCCATTGATCCTTGTACGCGTATCCGATGCCCAATTACCGACCGAGCACAGTAGCTTGGGCTGCTTCGCCTCGACCGCATCCACCACGTTGAACGTGTATCTCGAGATCAAAGGCAATATGATCATCGAAAGAAGTGAGGCACCGATCACGGCGGAATAGAATCCCGACGAGATGACGTTCATCCTCAACGCCTCTCCGGCGATGATGAATGCGAACTCTCCCATGGCCATCAATGATATGGCGCAGGAGAAACACTCGACATACGACTTGTTCCCGACGAAATAACCGAGGAACACGGTAACGAACTTACCGATCATGAATATCGCAACGATTGCGAGGGCCAATCCGAAGTTATCTATGAACTCTCCGAACATGACCTTCATTCCTATCGATATGAAGAAGACCGACATGAAGAGCTCCTTCATCGGTTCTACCTTCTCGAACAGGTTCATCTTGAACTTGGATCTCGATAGCGTCACACCCATGAGGAATGCTCCTACCGCCATGGAGAGCCCGACCATGTGCGAAAGGTATGCGAGACCGAAACAGAGTCCGACCGATACTATGAGAAGCACTTCCTGTGAGGTGTTGTCCCCTATCCAATCGAGGATACGGGGCATGAATTTGACACCGATCGCGATGATGACGATCATGAAGATGATGATCTTCAGGATGAGTGAGATCATCTCCGACATTCCCATCGTACTACCGGCGAAGATAGGTGTCACCATCGACAGGATGATGACCTGACCGATATCCTCCATGATCGTGACGAGGATGAGCGTCTCGGCAGTCTCCTTGGAGATGCGCTTCTGCATCTTCAGGACCTCTGCGACGACCGCTGTCGAAGAACCCGAGATGATCGCACCGAGGGCTATGGATGCCGTCGGCGATAGACCTAAGAAAGAACCCGATATGTAACCGATCATCACCATCAGCGGTAGCTGTATGACGGCGACGGTTATCGCGAATTTACCATCGTTCTTCAGCTTATCGATATCAAGTTCCATTCCGATACCGAACATCAGCATAACCAAACCGAGATGCGACAGGTTATCGATGATCTCTGCATCTAATGTGATATCGAACAGACCTTCGAGTACATTGATGATCAAGATACCCGCAAGTAGGTAACCGATGATCGGTGGCATCTTCAATTTGTTGAAGATGATCGAACATATGCCCGCGCTCACGAGCATGACGGTCATGTTCACAAGGAATTCGAGCTCTTCCATGAAGGACCGAATACAATCCCCTATTTATCTAATTACCCAGCACTACCCGCGGACATGACAATGTGAATGTGAAAGATGGAGAAAATGATACGTTCCCCGACCCCGAATCGGGTCGGGGATGACGTAACCTTCAAGCAGTTTCTGCCTGAGCGACATCGTTGTCCGGGAACAATCTCAATCCCACCAACAAAGCTATCGCGGACAACGGAAGAGCGATGATCAAGGGATCGACATAGTTCCACAATCCCATGGGTATCATCGGCGTACCGAGAACACCTGCGATGGACACAGATACGAAGAATCCCCAGACCACCCATACAACGGCACCGACAGCTATGCTGAATATGGCGGCATGCTTGTTCGGCTGACCCTTGGAGTACAGGGCGTAGACGTAAGCTGGTAACAACGTCGCCGCCATCAATCCCATGAACACGGAGGTGGCCTTGGCGATGATGTTCGACGGCATCAGGAACGCCAGTATGACGACGACGATCAACATGAATGCCGTGACCATCCTGTTCAATCTTAGTGACCTGTAGTCCTTGTCCTTGTCGAGAAGACCTTTCCTCCTTGCGATCACGGTCGCAAGATCATATCCGCCGGAGGAGCCCATCACATGCAACAATGCGCTCATCGTACTGATGGAAGCACATAGCAATGCCAATACGAACAGGGATACGAAGATGTCACCGAACGTCACATCACTGAACAGATCGACGATGAATGTGGGGATGATCATATCCACGTTGGCGACATGATCTATCGCCACCTCCCCATACCTGTCGAAGAAGAACATGTTGGAGAATGCACCTATGGTGTACGCACTGCCGACGATGACGATCATGAATATACTGCCGATGATCAACGATCTTGACATCGCCTTGTCGTCCTTGGCGGTCATGAACCTTATGACCAATTGCGGTTGAGCCAGAGCACCGATACCGACACCCATCAGGAATGTCGTCACGACGGTCAACCAGACCTGTGAACCGAACTCGGGCATCGAACCCCAATCCACCATACCCTGTTCGGCCAGTTCCTGTAGCTTCGTCGATGATGTTATGGCCATGTTCCATGTGGAATTGATATCACCATCTATGCCTCCGAACGTTATGATGGAGAACACGAAGATCACTATCATACCGATGAACATGATCCCTGCCTGAAGTGCATCGTTGTACATCACGGCGATGAGACCACCGTATACCACGTAGATACCCGTGATCACAGCGAACACCAACAATACTGTATTCCTATCTATGTTCAGCATGACATCGAGGAAGTTGACTCCACCCAGAAGGACGGCGGCACAGTAGATGGGCATACCCACCAGGACGATGACGGCGGTGAATGTCCTTATCGAAGGGGATTTGAACCTCTTACCGAGGAAATCGGCGAATGTGAATGCGCCTAGTTTGGCACCCAACTTCCTCGTCGGTTTACCGAAGATGATGAATGCGACGGCAAGACCCAGGAATAGATTGAGGAACACCAACCATATCATGGACAATCCATATTTCGCCGATTGTCCGCCGAATCCTACGATCGCAGAAGCACTTAGGAATGTGGCACCGTATGATAGTGCCAATATGACCGGATGTGTATTCCTGTCACCTAGCAGGAACTCATCAGAACCCTTTACACGTCTATATGCAAGAAGACCCAATCCCAACGTGACGATGATGAATAACGCGGCCATCACCAAGAAGATGGTGGAATCCATCACTCATCACCTCCATCTCTCTTAAGCCAGCCGTAGATACAGCAGAATATCACTGTGAGTACGGATCCCGCATATGCAGCCCATATAATCGGGTCTGTGATACCGAACATTCTCTTTTCTCCTTTGTTCCGTGCTAACATTTATCACGGTATCACCCCATCTTCGATTATCTATATAAATTCGTCAGATGGGATCGAACGAGCGTTGCGATATATCCACATGGATTGCCGTGGGTATCGTAACGATTCCGTGAGTTGAGAACGGAAAATGATTTAATATCGAACGGCCCATGGGGATGATGCTAGGCTTGACCGGGATGCTTGGCGTATCCTTGTATACCGAAACCGTCAATACGCGGAGGTGACAGCAGGGGGCGGCGCCGTGGAAACCTCAAGCCCACTGAGTGACGATGAGATTCTGTCTTGCGGGATTAGTGTCCATGTTCAAAGCCGTCGGAGGGTGGCCGAGTTCATGCTAATCGGGGAAACCGGGTCAGGTCCTGACGGGAGCAGCCTTACCTCGAACTACTAAAGTTCGTAGGGTCGCGGAGTCGAGAAGCGATGTGTTAAACTTGACGTGGAAATGACGTCCACCTTTGTGGCCTAGCACTTCATTGTCTTTTCGGCTTACAGCCGGTGATTATATCCTTCTTGAAATCGAAGAGTGTGCATTCCTCATCCCCCGATCTCAATCTCAGGATCTGTGACGAATCCACCTTACCGACGACCGCACCCTCGCATTTCACTTCTTTGAAGATGTCGATTATACGTTGCGAGTTCTCGGGATCGCATGAGAAAACGAAACCGCATCCCTGATATGAGAGGATCCACTGTGTGAAATCCACACCATCCGGGACGGGTATCCTGTCGACATCGATCCATCCTCCCATAGAGGATGTCTCCAACAACATACCCATGGTACCTATGCAACCGGGATTGCTCATGTCCTTGGCGGCATGTGCCAACTTCTCGGCTGCCACCGTGCACATGGCGGCCATCTGATCCTGTACGAGCTTATCGTCCTTGTCGGATGTGGTGTCCCATGCATATTTGAGATCCGGTGGGAAGAATCCATCCGTATCCATGACGAACACGATATCATCGCCATCCTTCGCCGTACTGCTGAGGATGATCTGATCCTTCGGGACCGAACCGATGATCGAGATGTCGATGGCGTGATACATACAATCGGGATGTGTGTGCCCTCCGACGATGGGAACGTTGAACTTCTTGACAGCACGTTCCATCCCTTTGAGCATCTGTGAACAGATCTTGTCATCCCTTACGGAGATGACATCCACCATGGCCAATGCCTTTCCGCCCATGGCCGCGATATCGTTCACATTCACGAGTACCGCAAAATAGCCAGCATAGAAAGGATTGGTCTTCAGTAATGATTCCATTATGCCGTCGGCGGCGAAAAGTAACAGATTGTCTCCGTACTCGATGGCAGCTGCATCCTCTCCCTCCGATGCGTAGACACTGGCGAAGGTATCCGTCGGAAGGAACCTGACGACATCTTGGATCGTCTTCTTCCTTGTGATACCAGGGAACTCTCTTATCGCCTTCACAATGCCATCTAGTTCCATGCGATATCGTAAGTCACTCCTACTACAAAAAAGAGACCCATATACCCATTTATCTGGGTAGAATAAAAATACTATCGACAGATACGAGGTGCTGGTATATCATGGAACCTCAGTTGCTCGCTTTGATAATCCTAGCGATTTTGTACGTACCCACATACGTCTTCGTGAAGAGGAGTAAGTGGTGTAAGGAGCATGGATTGGTCACGTCGAGTGTACTGATAATGCTGAAGACGAAATGGGGAATCGACCTGATGACACGTCTCGGGAAGTACAAACGCTTCTGGAGGGTGTGTGGTGTCGTCTCATGGATCGTCACGGCGATACTGATGATCGGTATGGTCTCCATATTGGTCATCGATATGCTCATAATCCCGCATATGACAAGTACCGCCGGTTTAGGTGTCACTTATGTCCTTGCGATCCCCGGTATCAATCCCGTTCTACCGATCGTCTATGGTTGGATCGGTCTGATCATCGCGATGGTCGTTCATGAGACGGCACACGGGATACAGACCAGGGCGAACGATATGGAAGTTGAGAACACAGGTGTGATCCATTGTATCGTTCCCCTAGGTGCTTTCGTGGAACCGAATAACGAACAGGTCCAGAAATGCAGCAGAAGAGCCAGAATGGATCTTTATGCTGCCGGTATCACAACAAACTTCTTTGTCGCTCTCATTATGTTCACACTTGTCTTCTGCGGTATGACCTCCGGCCTTACCAGCGATTATGGAGACAACCCTGCCATCTACGGCATAACCGATTCATCTCCCGGATTCGATTCCGGCATACCGAATACTGCGATCATCATCTCGATGACCGATGATGCCGGCAATACGTATGATGTGAAGACGAAATCGGATTTCTTCGATAACATAACCCATTGCGGTACATACACCATCGAATACAATTACAAAGGGACCATAGAGAGTACGAAGATCGTCCTAGGTACGTACATACAGAAGGTCGTCACAGGATCTCCTGCCGATCACGGATACATCGTCGGCGGATCGATGATCTACAGTTTCACGAAGATCACCAGCGAACGTGTACCTATCTCCGAAGAGGTCCTGATCGGTTCGCATCTTGATTTCAGTGAATATATGAAGAGTACAGTATCGGGAGAGTATATCCTCGTCAAATGGTACAAGTATGCCAATGGAGAGTTGGGCGAACTTCAGGAAAGTGTCATCACTCTCGGCGATAACGATGGTATCGGTTACCTCGGTGTCACAACGAGTACGGCAGGACTTGGATTCACTACACCCAACGATGCTGTCAACAGAGGCATCAATCCATTCTATGGGCGCGAATCACTGGATCAGAAGCTCTACGGACTCCTCTCATTCGTCGGTAACGCATTCAACGGATACTCACCCGTACCCGAATACACACACTGGTGGTACGACAGCAATGTTCTCCCCGATAATGTGTTCTGGGTCGTCATGAGTCTCATATTCTGGATATTCTGGCTCAATATGGTGCTCGGGATCACAAATGCACTTCCCGCAGTACCGTTCGACGGCGGTTTCCTCTTCATGGGCGGACTCAGCTTCATACTCGAGAAGTGTGGAATGAAGAACGACGAGAAGAGAGAATCGCTTGTGGAAAGAATCGGTACGGCAGTGACCTATGTCACATTGGCCATGGTGATCATCATAATACTCGTGATGGTCATCTGATGATATCGGGGGCATCCCCGATTATCCTCTTCGCCCATTGCAATTTCTTCAGTTTGATAGCGATATCCTTGCCATCACCGGGATACGGATCCTCGAAATCGAATCCGTATAATCTTATCTTGGAACAACCGAAGTGCCTCGCCATACATACAGCCCTATCGCCGTCGGTGAATCCTCCGAAGTTGCAAAGGACGTTATCCGGTGTGGATTGTGTCGTGAGTACGACCTTCCCACGGAATTCTTTGGCGTATTTTGAGATGAGTTCGGAATTGTCACCATGAGCATGTATCAGTGTCACAGCTCCCTTATCGGAGGCCTCATTCTGACTCCCGATATCTCCGTCCAAGTCGGTGACAACGATATCTGGCACAATCCCCATCGCCATCACACGAGATGTTGCAGAACCGGCAGATATCCTCGTACCTTGTATCGATGATCCCTTCACATCCGATTCCAAACAGGTAGCGGCACCGAATATCGATACCTCGTCACCGATCATCGATCCCAACTCATCTACGGTGATCAGATCGGCGTTCAACATCAGGACCTTCAATAATCTGGCGGAAGCTTCGTCAGATGATCTGTCATAACCCATATCTGATAGGATGGATTCATAGGTCGGGGACCATTCCTCAAACCTCATTTGCAACTTCCTCGATCAAAGAACTCTTCTTGATGACACTGAATGCGCTCGAGACGATGATCGCCACCACTCCGAAGAGGAATTCTACGAATATGATGATCACATCTACCGTTCCGTATCCCATATAGTTCCTGAGGAAATCCACAAGACCTTGGATGATGAAGCTGAATCCCATTATCGCAACGATCGTCGTGATCAATCCATATGGTAACTGCTTCGTCTCGACGAAGTCGTTGATGGCCTTTCCTGCGTAATTCAACAACATGGAGAATGCGAACGGCCAGAGGAAGTTCGAGAAGAACTCCATCATTATGTACAACACACCGTTATCAAGCACATCCTTAACCGAGAACAATGCGATGATCAATGCAGTGATCAACATCACGACCGACAATATCTTGAACGTCAGCACGATATTCGGTGATTTCAGTTCACCCCTTATCAGATCGATGTAACCATATGTCAGATCGACCGCATCATATGCATAGACCAACACCAGACCGCCGATGAGGAATACCACCATAGGTGCCGTCATCGAGAAGATGTACGACAATGAGTTGGAGACGATGAATGCAGAGATGTCGGCGAATATGTACACCAACGCTATGAAACACAACAGTATCCCTATCGGTGCAAGGAATCTCTTCTTCTTCTGCGGATCCTTGATCGTCTTCGACAGGATGTAGATGAAACCCTCGACACCGGGTGTCTGTTTGACATACACCTTCCTAACGGAATCGATGGGCACACGGGACGAGATGATAGGGTAGATGTATTCATCCTCTGCACCATCCCCTACGAGGATGGCACGCTCCGGCTTCACCGTATCGATGACACTCTCCAATTCCGAGACCAATATTGAATCGGACCTGTGTCCGACCTTCTTATCCCCACAGATGAGTGCGATCTCCACATCATCGTGGTCCGTGATGAGATCGTTGTAGATGTTGATGGCGGCAAGGAGCGCATTGACATCGGAATCCTCGGGATCCTCGACACCGAGACTCATGACTGCAGCCTTGGCTGCATCTATGCCTATGACGGGTGTCTCGACACCTCCCTTCTCTCCGAAATCATCATCCCTGTCAACAACAAGGACCAGCGTCTTTGTCACGAACCCATATTCATCATGCGATGATATAAAACATCGTCTTTTTCGTCACTGTTCTTTGATTAGATTGTATATATC
>R20__coassemble_316_pt1 | contig 37871 bp, 50 predicted proteins | sample R20__metabat2_low_PE_015 | metagenome-assembled genome bin R20
ACCACGACACCTTTCCTCGTGGACATCTTACCCTCGGGGAGTGAGACGAACGAGTAGAACATTGCATCCAACTTCCTTGTCTGCCCCAGGATCTCCAACGCACAGCAGAGCTGCCTGTTACCGAGCTTCTGATCCTCGCCGAGGACATCTATCAACCTATCCGCTCTCTTGAACTTGTCCTGATGGTATGCGATATCACGTGTGGTGTACAATGTGGTACCATCGGCCCTTGTGAATGTGAATTTCGTATTCTTACCCTGGATGCCGAAATCCTTCAGTTCGAGGTAACAGGCACCATCCTCCTCCACACCGGCGTACTTGGATTGCTTCAATTCCTCCACGTATCTCCTTGCGGAACCGTCGGCTATGAATTTGGATTCCCATGTGTATGTATCCAGGATGACATCGATATTGGCGAGTGTCTCCTTCAGACCGTCCAACATGACCTCTGCGGTCTTCCTTACGGTGGAGATGACTTCCTCATCCCCGGCCTCGAATCTCCTGAGCATGGAACCTATCTCTTCCTGCACCTTGGGATCGTTCTCCATCATGCTGTTGGCCAGACGGTAATACGCAACCAACTTATGATCCGTCTTATCGCGATCATCCTGCATATCCCTCTCCGAGATATCCTTCTCCACCTGCTCCTTTGTCAGGTTGTTGACACCCCAGGTGAGGATGACCACCTGCTTGCCGACATCATTCACATAATACTCTGTGCTGACGTCATATCCGCACATGTCCAATATCCTTGCAAGCGTATCTCCGATGATCGGATTCCTCGCACGTCCGACATGTATCGGGCCCGTGGGGTTGGTGGATGTGTGCTCGACGATCACTTTAAGATCCTTGGCGGGAAGGCTTCCGTACCTGTCCTTCATCTCCAGGACATCCTTCAGTGTGCCTTCGGTGAGCTTCACACCATCCATCTTGAAATTGAGATAACCGTTCAATGCGCTGACATCCGATATCAGTCCGGACGGCTGTATGTTGGATGCCAATTCCTCGGCGATGTCCTTGGGTGCTCTTCTGAGTGCCTTGGACATGAGGAAACATGGAACGGCAAGATCGGCGGCATCCGTCGATGGTATCTCTATTGAATACTCCGCATCAACGCCCATCTTGGACAATGCCTGCTTTACGGCATCATCCACCTCCGCTCTGAATCTATCCATCACAGACATGTTATCACTGTACCCTATACCTGAGTATGGCCGCGATGCCTCCGAATGCGGTCATCAGCATCTGACCCTCTTCCGAATCCGCGGAGATGATCTTGACCTCCGTGTTGTATGCCTCTGCCAACATGAAGAAGTCATCGATGAGATCCTCGTTCCTTATCACCGAAGCGGTGGATCCGCATTCCCTGCATTGGACCTTGTCGTCCGCCTCTGCTACGGTGGCATCATACGTATGTCCCTGGGGACATTTGACGGTGATCCTCCTCTTGTCAAGATTCTCGGACAATAACAACACATTGACGGCACCCATGTTCAGTGCGTCACGTACCATGTCCTCACCGTATGCTGATAGACCACCATCCGTCTTCCTGATCTCCCTGAAGAACCTCTGTACGAATTCCTTCTCTTCAACGAGGTCGATATCCTGTATCGTATCCGCTGCTGCATCCACCAGTTCCCTGAGACCTGCCTCATCCGTGTATCCGGTATCGAAGAACGGTTTGATTACCTTCTTCTGCAACTCATGGTGAAGATATCCTTCGTTGATGAAGAAATCCTTGGTGGAACCCGGTCCACCTATCAACAACCCCACCAATTCCGTCCTGTTCAGGAACACATCGGTAGCGTTATCAGCTACCTTCTTGAAGAACTCGTGGGCTGCGATCTCGATCAGTCTCTCGAACCTTACAGATGACTGACCTCCCTGGTGGTGCTTACTGGGGACCAACGAATCGAAATGTTTCAAGGTGATGATCCTACTGCCTGTGAGTATACCCAATGTGGCCTCACGTCTGTCGATGGTGATGAGTCCGTAGGATTTCTTGTCGATGAGCATCGATTCCAAGGGTTCCGTGAAGAATGTTGAATCACATCTGTACAGGAACGCTGTTATCGCTTCAGGAGGATGGATCACATACTGTACCATCCTTGTCTGGTCCCCAGCTCTGGGGACCTCACCGCAGAATATCACTATACCCTTCTCCGGTGCGGCCTTGAATGTCTTTATTCTCGACATTATGGAATCGATCGCACCCTGAACGTTCTTCATTGTGGATTTCGATTTGATGTTCGATGATTGTGAATACTCGTCCCTCAGGTATGCCATCACATCTGAGATCTGTCTTGATTCCGGGATGTAGACTGAGATCAACTCAGTCCCACGTCCTCGCATACCCATGATCTCTTTCATTGCCTTCTTGAAATCATACTTGGCCTTAAGTTCGGATTCGGTTTCACTCATGTCATCATCGACCTTATCACCACACAAAATAAGATTAATTATAAACGTATTGGTGTGGAACATGGACAGAGTTGTGGTATCGATCGGAGGCTCCGTACTGATCCCAGAGAAGGACGATGCGAAATACATCAAGGCACTTGCCGATATGTTGAAGGAGGTCTCGAAAGAGGTCGAGATCATGGTCGTATGTGGGGGCGGTAAGGTCTCCAGATACTACTCGAAGACAGGTAAAGAGCTTGGTGGGACCACATATCAGTTGGATGAATTGGGTATCGGTGTCACCAAGGTCAATGCCAAACTTCTGGATATCGCATTGGGCGAGGCGGGTATCGGCAAGGTACCCCAGACCGCGGAGGAATGTGCCAACGAGAGGGGTATCGGAAGGGTACCCGTGATGGGTGGTACGGAACCGGGACATACCACGGATGCTGTCGCATCCATGATAGCGAGGGCATGCGATGCGGATCGCATCGTGAATGCGAGCAATGTCGATGCCGTGTATACCGATGACCCTAGGACGAATCCCGATGCCAAGAGATTGGAAAGGATAACGATCGATGATCTCGAGGAGATCGTGTATGATGAGCATGATGCATGCAGATCGTCCGTATTCGACCCGCTTGGGGTGAAGATAGCTAAGAAGCACAAGATCGACCTTCTTATGGTGGATGGAAGGGACCTCGGAGAACTGAGGAACGCCATCCTCGGAAAGGAGATCAACGGTACATTCGTCGATTCACAATGAGAGAATCACAGAGGGTCGAAACCCTCTGAACTCATCCTTTCCAATCCGAGTGTCTCGATGATCGAGTTCACACGTCTCTCCTCGGCACCCTTCATGGATTTCCTATGTACGTAGACCATGTCGGTACCGGTGGAACGTGCGGCGTTGGAAATCATCTCCGTCAATTCGTCATCGGATGATCCCACGATCCTGTACGCCGGGACCATGTGCCCGATGTTCACCTTCTTAGATAGTGCCAGTTCAGTGAATCTCGGTGCGTAATGACCGCCACCCACACCTATCACCGTGGGATAGTCGCTATCGGAATCCATCGAAAGTATCACATCCGCCATGATATCTGCGGCATGCTTATCTCCCCAATGGGTCTCCTCGCTCCCGATCTCGATGAACATCGTTGGAGATTCGAGATACGGGCCGTGATGCGTCACCTCGAATGATACGTTATACTCGGAGGTATCATTCAACTCCCTGATCCTTCTCAGAGCATCGGTCATCAACGATGGTGTAGATCTCACCAACGTCCTCTCCTTGCCACCTAAATCCGCAGCACCATAATTACCGATCGGGTGCACCGTGAGAGTGGGCATCCCACTGGCGGCACTGTGTCTGCTCATGAATACGACATCGCTAACATCGATACCGAATGCCTTGGCCTTCCTATCCACATCATCGCTGAGAAGATGTCTCCCCGGGATGGTCATGATGCAAAGATCATCATATCTGAGATAGGCGTTCTCACCATCGGTACCGCAATCATCCCATTCACGCTTCTTCAGGAGTTGTTCCTTCATGTTTGCCGATGGGGCGTCCTTCTCATAGCAGATCAAAAGTGTTGCCATCATTCGGATGAAGGGCACCCACATATATACATGAAACGACAGAAAACAAATATCTAAGTTCATAAGATTTAATATAATAATATTGTATCAGATATCCGTGGGATAATGGAATACATCGTAAACGTCAAGGACAAGGTCGTCGCACATCTTTACAGGAACAGAAATGTGGATGTCAACGACCTATACAACCTACCGTGGGATATCACACAGGATGGTATCGCCATGTCATTGGGGATAACACGTGCACATGCATCCATAGAATTGAAGAAACTGAGGGAATCATACGTAGTGGATGAGCGGCAGGGCCACGTCAGAGGAGGAAAGGTCAGGAGGAAATGCTACACACTGACACCATCTGGAATGGACCTGGCGGAGACGATCATCGAGAGGGCGAAGCTGAACGATGTGGATATCTATTCAATGATAGACATGAAGAGACAGGATCCGAACGTTTTGATGGATAGTCTGTCAGAGAATGATAGGTTCTGTCTCGGATGCGCATGTACCATCCGCATACCCATCCCCAAGAGGTTGTTGCCCAATGGAGGATTTCCCACATTACCTTCGGATGTCACCGGCAGGACGGCGATATGCGACCTGTTGAGAAGGAAGGTCCTGGGGCATGCAACGGAGGATGAATTGATGTGCTGGCACAGTTTCGCTGCCGATTGTTGGTTGGACCATGGGAAGGAGCTCGGGGATGAGATCAACATCATCCATGAGAGGTTGTATCACCTTGTCAATGCAGGTAGGACAATAGATGCGAGCAGATTGGTCAGCAACCATATGCATGAGTTGATCAGCACCACCACGGATGACCTGTGCGACACGTTGCAGGGATTGTATCCCGTCCCCGAGAGATTCGCCAAGGATGTAATCTGTACCAGGATCGAGGCCGATATCGATTCGAACGATATCGAAGATATCGAGACATGCATAGAATTGTTGGAACCCATAGATATGGAATTGTCAACGATCTATTCATCCGATCTGGCATATATCGACGGCGACAAGAGGAAAGCGATGGAGATCCTCGAATCCATGGACATGAAGAACCCCATGGTAAACATACGGATAGCGAGACTCATGTTCGAGGATGGGGAGATCGAGGGTGCTAAGATGATATTGAACTCCCTCACCGGAATATACGATACAGGTCGCATAGATGTGGCCGTGGAGAAGTTCATACTGCTCGCGAAGATAGACAAGGCCGAAGGTAACGATAACGACTGTTACTCCCATCTGATGAAAGCGAGGGCATCGGTACCGGATAAGGGGAAGAGGAGGATAGACCTCCTGATCCATTCCATGGGTTTTTAGAACGTCCTGTTCTTCTTCAGATCGTCTATGTCCGATATGTAGAGATCACGGATATCCGTGATGTTCCACTTCAACATAGCAAGTCTTTCGAATCCAAATCCCCATGCGAGTACGGGACATTTCACACCGAACGGTGCAACGACCTCGGGTCTGAATATTCCTGCTCCGCCGAGTTCCATCCATTTCCCGTTGAAGAACACCTCCAACTCCAATGACGGTTCCGTGTACGGGAAGTATGCGGGCCTTATCCTGATCTGATCGAATCCCATCTTAGCATAGAATTCCTTCACCAAGGAGATCAGCATATCGAAGTTCGCATTCTCGTCGATGACGATTCCTTCGATCTGTGTGAACTCGGGAAGATGCGTAGCATCGATCGATTCCTTCCTGAATATCCTTGACAGGGAGAACACCTTGGCGGGTGCCTCCGGGTGTTTGGAGATGTATTTGATGGAGTTGACGGTTGTGTGCGTCCTGAGCATGGCCTGTTCCGCCATCTCCCTTGACCATTTGCCTCCCCATCCAGTGGATCCCGTGTCCCCACCGTTCTCATGGATCTCCTTGACTGTATCAACGAGATTACCGTATTCGGAGAGGTCGAACTTTGCCGGGTTTGAGAGATAGAACGTATCCTGCAACTCCCTCGCAGGGTGGTCCTGCGGTACATACAACACATCAAGGTCCCAGAATGCCGGTTCCACGAACTCGTCATCCATCTCGGTGAATCCCATGTCCGTGTACAGCTTCCTCACCTCGGCACCCAATCTCGATAACGGGTGCTTCTTGGCAGGATAAACGGCGGGTGCGAATGTCTGTACATCATACTTCCTGATCTCGACATCCTTCCACTTACCGCTTTGGATCAACACATCGGTGACCTGCGTCACCTCCTCCTTCAACTCTATTCCGGAGGATGCGACCTCCTTACCGAGATCCGTGAGACGGATGGTCTTCTTAACATCCGTATCCTCGGAGATCAGTCCGTAGTGTCCGATGAGGTCCTTGATCATCTTCGGATCCACATCCGATTTGAGTATGGGTGCCTGCATCAGCTTATCCACAAGTAACTCATCAGGCATCTTCTCTGTGAGCGCTTTCTTACCGAGATCGGTGAGAACGAGCATCTTCGCCTCACCCTCCTTCCTGATGTCGGCGAGACCTTTCCTCTTCAACCATCCCACGGCGATCTTGTCGTCACCGTTCGGCATGGCCTCGGCGAGACCTTCCATGCTCAGTGAACCTCCGGCGGCACCTATCGCATCGACGGCACGTCTCTCGAAAAGTCCCTGCTCCGCCTTCTGCCTATCGGCGATGGAATAGAACTCCGCCTGCTCCGTATCGATCGTAGCTAACTCCTTGATGTTCAGCCATGAGGCAGAACCCATCACCTCCACCTCGAGATCGAACACCCCCTTGTCTATGATATCGGCCGGTGTCGCCACTCCGCCCATATCGTTCAACGCTATGAGCAACTTCTTCTCCTTGTAACTAAGACTGTCAACAATTTCCTTGATTCCCATGACCATCACCACTTGAAACCGCCGAAGGTCATACTATCGATGACCTCCTTCGCCTCCTCTCTCTTCGCCTGATGGTCCTCGAGGAACACGTTGATCTTCTCCGTGAGTGCCTGTTTGCACTCACCGCAGAGTATCTCTCCGTTCCTGCACTTGTGGATCATCTCTTCGAGTTTCTCGTCGTCGTGCTCGAACATGTAATAATTGTACTTGAATACCGCACAGACATCCGGATTTCCACCTTTCTGCCTCTGCTCCTCCACGGACACACAACCTCCGGTGAACGCCCTTCCGACCTTCTTCTTGACCGCTTTTGGAGAATCTGTTGTGTATATCGTTGCGTTCTCATCCGAGGATGACATCTTATCCGCACCGCTGAGTCCGGGGAACATCTTGCAGTACAACATACTGGGTTTGGGATAGTTCAATCCCGGTGCCACATCCCTGGTCACCCTGAAATGGGGGTCCTGATCGATACCGCATGGGATGAGGCAAGGCATCTCCTTCCCGTACACCTCGGTGGCGAGGAATGCGGGTGCGGTCTGCATGGTAGTGAAGAATATCTGACCGATGTTGGATGAGTTCTCGAATCCGAACACCGCCTTCGCGGTGGAGAACGTCACCTTCTTCGCCACCTTGAGAGCTATGGGGTACAACGTCTTGATGCATTCGGTATCGAGGATTATCTTCGTCCTCTCTGTATCGAATCCCAAGGCTATGAAATCCAAGGCATTCTCGTATGCCATATCCCTCGTGTCATGTAACGTGAGATCCTTGAACAGGAACTTCTCGTCGTCCGTCATCTGGAAGAACATCGGGACCTTGAACGTGTCCTGGACCCATTTGTTGAATATCCAAGGCATCATGTGACCGAGGTGCGTGTTCCCGGATGGTCCCCTCCCGGTATAGAGCATGAATTCGTCACCCTTGTCGTATCTGTCGAGTAACGGGATCAGATCCCTGTGCGAATAGAATATCCCGCGTTTCAGCATCGGGTGGAGGTCACCGTATTTGGACAGTCTTCTGAGAACAACATCATCTATAGGTGATGTGCCGAACTTCCTCTGAAGCTCGTCGTAGTCGATATCCCCAGTCACTTCCCATGGTGTTACGGTGAACTCTGTCATGTACTCGATTGTCGGGATTACTTAATCCTTATTAATATTCACGCGAGCGTGCGCGGCGGGAGTGATGTGTTGAAAAAGTGGGAAGAAGAGGCCGAAGCCTCTGTTTGTTGTTTCAGACGTCGAATGTCTTCCGATGATTCGTTCATTCGGCAGGCAAGATCTTCACGAATGTCTCATCTGTGAATGACTCCTTCACGTATGTTCCGCCTGTTGTCATCGAATAGATGCTGTCACTGAAAGTAGCCTTACAATCAGAATCCAATGATACTTTAGCAGACTTTCCGTTCGCGCTGTCCTGTGCGATGACGAGAGCCCTCACGGTATCCGTATCGGTGAATGTAGAATTCATTGGAGTGAGATTGAGACCCGTATTAACAATCGTACCGGTGGATTCAGAATCTGTACTTCCAGAGTATGTGTATTTGCAGTTCTCCAATGACAGGACTGCATCCGATGCATACGCCCTCATTGTGATGTTACCGACCACGACAGCGGCCCTCGAGACCCTGTTTCCATTTGCCCATGATGATTCGTATTGTCCATCGGTGTGTCCTGTTGTTGTATCTGAACCGTTGTAATCGTTCAGATAGATGAACTCGGTATCCTCAACCTGTGCGTCTCCTGCACGAACGATCAGACACTGTCTTCCTGCCTTCAATGTAGAATCGGAGATCTTGAGCGTCCCATCTACGTTGATGATCACAGCAGTCGTATCTCCGGAAGAATCGTTGGCACTGATAAACGAATTCTCGATATTGATTGCAACACCGCCATATTTCGCTACTCCGCTCTCTGTTGAGGCATCCGACATGATGGCGATGTACTTTCCAGTCACTGATGAATCCTTGACATTGATCGTTGCGTTCGGCCCCCATGCCTTCAGTGCATGACCGCCACTCATATACTCAACACCATCTAGGGCCACAGTGCTATTTTCCCACACATTGATGTTAGATGTGCCGACAAGTTTCCCGTCCATGAATTTCAAACTACTGCCATTTTGTAATTTGATATTTTTGAATGTCAGAGTATTCCCATTCAAGTCGACAGCTTTGTTGCTTCCATTCAGGGTCTTTTCATCACTGGTGGTAATATCATCCAAAAGCGCAATTGTCGCCTTCTCACCATCCAGCGCATTGATGAAATCGCTAGAAGTTGAAACGGCCACTGTATCCGCACATGCAACGAACTTTGAGAAATGACTGGTTGTGAAAGTTATAGTGGTCTTGTCATTTGTTGTGTCATAAACATATGTGTAAGTTGGCTGTTCACCTGTACCGTTGAAGTACAATGTGTCATATTTTCCATCCAAGACTGTTGTGACATTCACGTTTGATGCGAATGTAGTGATCTTGTTTCCGCTTGAATCGACGAGACTGAGATCGAGTGTTGCCTTGTTATTGGAATCGTCTGTTGTCACTGTTACTCCGAACTTATTCGCATCTGTGGGTAGATTATTTGCCTGTACGTATACTCCGCTTGTTTCTCCAACGAACGCAGAACCATCACTGACATCACCTTCACCATCGATCGCATTGGAGTTGTTCTTTTGCGTGATGTAGTTGGTAAAGACGAACTTTCCACTGACGCCCATATCGATCTTGCTGATTACGATATGGACATTGAGCTCAATCTTTTCCTCTGTACCGGAGGGAGTCATTTCATAATATTTTCCAGGAGTAACTGTGTTACCAGAACCATCTGTGATATTCATTGTGGCAGTAACGCCATCAGGTATGATGACATTCGACATATACTTGGCATTTACAGTTGATTTGTATTCCACACCATATTTGATCACCACATTGAGATTGTCAGGATTCAATCCTTTCTCTTCTAGATCCAAAGTGGCTGTACCTGTCCCACCGTATTTGATGGAGAAATCCGTTGGTATTGTCTCTGATTGGTAATAGAGTTCACTAGTAGTACCGACAACATGAGCTACATAAAATGCCCCTGTGTCGACAGATAGGCTTCCAGTTGTGATGTTGACCTGTCCGCTCTCCTCGTCGGACCACCATGAATAGGTGATACCTGAAATCAGAGAGAGAGAGAAATCACCACGACGGATGCCAATATCGCTTTCGTTGATGTTTTCATTTTCATTCCTTCTTTGTTTTTATGGGCGATTGCCCATTCGGACCATCCAATCAGTGTGGAGAGGTCCGACTAAGTAGTTTGATAATTCTCGAACTAAAGGGGGATGACACATCCATGATCGATGGGTCACTCCAACCCTTCTCCCATGACACCCATTAATGGATACTGGGTCGTTGATTAAGCATGATCAGATCTCTTGCCAGACTCCTATACCTAATGTGAAACCGACAGATTTGCCCATGAGCGACGCGGGCATATCCGTCGAGAATGACACTTCTATCGTTATCCGCACTTTTTCACCGGAAGCCAACGTACCGAGAGAGATACACTTAGATGGATCCAACTCTCCCGTCGGCAGATCACTCAATCTGACGGTCTCTGTTCCAACTGTCAAAGTGACATATTGGGCCACATTATCTGTATCGACAAGTCCGTAGAGCATCAGATATGGGTTGCATTCAGTATTGGCCGTCATATCCACCACTATGGACTTGATGTCCCCTGGTGCCATGCCGGACATCGTCATCGGGGAAAGCTGCGAGATGGACTTACCGCCACCCGACACACCACCGACGGAGATCACCTCCGTGATGAATGTCTTGGAGACCGTCACCTGGAACGTTGCAGTCTTTCCGAGATATGAGACAGTAACTGTATGGGAACCTACGGTGGAGAACGTATCGGGCGATATCGTGTACCCACTTACTATGGATGTCGTCCCATCGTTCCAGTGGGCGGTGACCTTCATACCTGACGTATCCAATGCCTGATTGACGATACATGTGGTCGGACAATCGGTCAATGTGATGGATTCGAGTATCTTCGGCCGTGGAGGAGTCGGTGTATCGGCAACGAACACGGCCGCTATCGTATGATCGGAACGGACATCCGTGAACGTGTATCTTCCCGGTGTCGATACAGAGACACCATCGACTGTCAAAGATGAAAGATGATACCCATCATTCGCAGTCATCACGAATGTTGTCGAATCCCCCTCTGCCACTACGTAAGCACCAGAAGGCGATATGGTACCGCCGTCCGTCGATGATGATGTTATGGTGTACGTCCTCACCGACTTCGAAAGTACGGTTATGCTTATGCTGATGTCCTTGGTGACATCGTTGACCGTGACGATATTGGTATCTCCCATCACCTGCCCATCCACGACCACCGAACCCAGGACGTATCCCTCGTTCAATGAGATCGTTATGTTCAGTGTACCTCCGTACGCCACACGTACCGGCCCCGATGGTGATATGGTACCATAGAATGCCCCTGTGACCAATCCCACCTTGACATCCACGGATACATCGACCAACGGATCCTCATCATTCGACAATCTGAATACCGCATTCACCGAATGATCCGAATCCATGGTCATCTCGATACGGTTCGTGGAACCGACGGACTTACCGTCAACGGTCACGTCGCCTATGACGTAATTCTCACGTGGTTCCATATCGACCACGACCTTCTCTCCCTCCGCATACATTCCCGCGACGGGAGAGACCGTACCGTACTCGTTCGAGGTTATCTTCAGCTCATACCTCTCGATGGGGGAGAATGTCACGTGGACCTTGTGATCGCTGACGACATGTGTCAATCTCAACACACCGTCCTTCACCTCTTTGGGCTCCCCGTCTACGAGTACCTCTGATATTTTGTATCCTTCCGCTGGCACTAGTTTGAATTCTGCGGTACCGAAGAGATGTACGGATGCGTGAGAAGGTTCTACCGTTCCTTTTCCTTCTATCTCCACATCCACATCATGGTGTATCGAGAGTGTGGCTGCAAGCAGGACGATGAATGCGATCGATATGATCAATATGATCCTTCTCTGCTTATCCGCATCCATCTCAATCTCCCTCCTGGTCGATCTCGTCCTTCATACGCAACGCACGGACGATGTTCCCGACCTCGTAGATTATTATCAAGATACATGGGATGACGATGAGACACAGCTTCCCTGTCCATGTGGATAGGAATATCACGCTCTCACCGAGCCAATGCGATACTCCGACTACCTTTCCGATGACATCTCCCGAATCTGATGTAACCACTTGTACGGAACCATTCGTGGGATCATCCGCTATGGAATCTCCCTTCAGTGTGTAGGTGTACACACCGTTCTTCTCCGATATGTCGATGATACGGTGGGTGACCACCATGTTCTCTTTGGAGACAGGGTGGGTGTAATCGAAAGTGAGTACATCCCCTACCTTCAATGACGAGTAGAAATCAGCACCATCCACCTTGTGGATGACGACCATACTGCCTGTCGGGATCGTTCTTATCGGATAATCCCTCGGTTCCCCGTCCATCGAACCGGATACGACGATCCTCACCTCGGTATCGGTGATATCTATGGAGTCACCATTAAGGTGAATTACGTACCCCAATGAACATATGACCAATACCGCGATGATCGTTGCAACGATGATCGTCTTACGTAGTTCACGGTCAATGGGTCCCTTCTCCACTCCCTCATTGTCGGTATTCTTTCCCTCAATTCCATCTGTCTGGAACATTTGTGGAGAGCGTGTCCACTGATTCCCTCTACGAACCTTCATCTAATCATCTATCGGTGTTTAGGTATCGTAATAACTTGTCACGATACCGCAGTTGGACTAATCATCCAACAGTTGGATGATACATCCAACTCAGAATATATAATGGTTGGTTTTAACGAGACTTTACACATCAAACACACACTTTCACGTGAAAAACTCCACATCCAACGACATCCAAACGCCGTCTGGCCCGACCCATAGTAAACCGTTTATCTCCAATACGCCTTGTACCGTTCATGTGGAAAGTACTCGGCAAGGATTGCCTGTATATCGATATCGCGAAGGATTGGACCGAACGCATACTAGAGCTGTCATCCAACGATGAGAAGGCGGATGAGTTCAAGACCCTCATGTCCAAGGCTGAGGTCGCACACCTCTTCGACAGTACGTTGGAGACACACAACTTCATGATCGAGGTACCAAAGGACTACACACCAGAACAGATACAGGTCATGGCCGATGTCATCCTGGCCATAGCGAAGGATAACATCGATACACCATTCGTCGAGGTCGATGGAAAATATCAGAAATGTAACGTGATCATCTCGAATGATGAGGAACCCGAGCTCATAGGAAAGGGAAGGAGCGATGGATTCGGTTCTGGAAAGATCTTCATGCCTATCCTGACATCCCTGGCCCAACCCGGAAGGATGAACGAATCGATGTTGGATTGAACTCATTTGAAATCCAACGAACGGTAATCATCGGTATCCCTGATGGGGGTACCGGGATACCTCATCCTACCGTCCTTACCATCCTCGATCTCCATAAGAAGAGAGATAGGACGGAATACCTTCCATTTTGCAACAATATCGTTGACGACCTTCCTCTCAAAGAATGCATAATATATCAACGATGTCAACCCGATTATGAACGCAGTGATCACTACCGATAATACGATATACATCAGAACGGAAGTGAATCCACTCTTGTTCACGGCTATCAACAGATAGGCTAAGGCTGCGAACATCGGAAGGATGATCCTCTTCAACGTCTCTATTATTCCGTTGTATAGATAGAAGTCACGGTACTTCGTCCTGATCCTGACGTTCAGTGACATGAAAATGGACCATGGCATCACTATGACGGGGATGAACAACACGATGGAGAACACATACATAGGGGCGTTCATCATCGAACCGAACAGGATGAACGTAGGATTCATGGAGAAATATATCCACATGAAGATCCCGATCATCATACCCATCATCATGGTCATCCTGATATCCTTCCACGGGATGGATGCTCTGTTGAGGTTGTAATCCATCGTTATCCCGCGCGTATCCAGGTCACTGGGTATGTTGAAGAAGAATGTTATCACCTGATCCATCAGGGTCATCTTGTCCTTTATGTTGATGATCTCCGCTCTTCTCAATACCCTGTAGAAGATCAGTCTCTGTATGGCACTGACCAGTGAGACCACTCCCACCGAACCCACCAATATCGCATCTATCAGGAAGACCAAGAAGAAATCCACCTTGAAGTACACCATGGCCACGGCCGTACCGATGGCGATTATCGCCAACAGATACCACAACATGCTCTTGATGTAGAATATCAGACCCAAGATGAAGAACGGTACGGTCACGAGTACCAGTGCGTAATATGTCGCAACATCCGTCATCGTCAACATCATCAATGCACCGATGGCACATATGATGAACGAGATCACATAGATGATCAGTTCCGCCTTATCGAACTTCGATAGAAGGTTCAATTCGTCCTTGGAATCGTTGAACCAGAATCCGAACCTCTTACCGGTGACGAACTTGAAATTCACGGGATCACTCCATCCAAGCCTCTAGTTCCACATGTGCCAGATCTCCGCGGTATACGCCTAGGATCAGAGCCATGGTACCCTTATCGTTCGAATGGATTGGGCCGATTATCGAATCCTTGACCCCTTCGGAGAACTTGGTATTGTATCCTTTCGTGTTCACGATGGATACGTCCACACCGTTGTCGGATTTCACAGAGACATACACATCCTTGTCCTTCTTAACATTCAAAGGATAAGTGACGATGTTCCTGTATGCACCATCCACTGTGATATCGAACTCACCTATGGTGATATCCTGATGTTCAACGAGTGTGGTTCTCTTATTGAATAACATCTTAGAGAGAAGATTGAACGATTAGGATATTATTCTTCCGTTATGATTTCGTCCAAATCGGTGGAATAGCGCCACATCCTCGGATAGTGTCCGGGTTCCATCAGGACCCTCTCGACATCCACGGCCACCCCCTTATCGGTGGCCATGATCTTCTGGGATGACATCAGCATCTTACCGATGGCGATGAGTTCCCCTCTCGCTGTCATAAGTGCCACGAGAGCATTCTTCCTTATCTCGTCATCCAGCATATGTATGCCTGAGATGTTCAGATTCGCACCATGACATATCGCATCGACGGCCGTAGCCTTCACGATGATCTTCGGTAACGGTTCGACAAGGACCTCCATGGGCATCACGATACTGCGAAGCCATGCCTCCCTCCCGTTCTGCTGCCATAGGATGTACGCATCCGCGAGGTCATGCAATGATGCCGCATTTGATTCGTCCATCACCCCTGACATGGAACGTCTGAGCTCCAACATGTTACCGCCGCAACCAAGTGCCTCGCCAATATCTGTACACAGAGTCCTGACATATGTCCCGGCATCGCATCTTATCCTGAACAGGATCTTCCTTCCGTCGATCTCCAATATCTCCAGCTCGGACACGTTCCTGATCCTGAGCTGACGTTTGATGGATGATCTCACCGGAGGTAACTGATAGATCCTTCCGACGAAGTTGGATATGACATCACGGATCCTCCTCTCGTCCCTGTCGGCATGGAGCGTCATCAGACAGATATATTCCTTCTTTGATGAAAGGACGACATCCGTCAATCTTACCGCTTTACCCAAACACAGTGGTAGGACTCCGCTCACATACGGGTCCAACGTCCCGCCGTGACCGATCCTCTTGACATGTAACGCATCTCTGGCCCAGGCTGTCACCTGATGCGAAGTGGGACCGCGCGGTTTATCCAAAGCCACGACACCGGCGTCCAACAGTTCACCCATGGTCCTGTCGGATGGTCTCTTGCCCCATCTGTCCTTGATGGTATTAGGGTCCTTGATCAGCAAGGTCATCCCTCTATTGCATTAAGGATCAGTTCAAGTACTCCATCGGGGGTCAGATCATCGGTGTTGACGATCAGATCGTAGACGCTCATGTCATTGATATCGATGTTATAGTACATCATATAACGCTTGGCCTCGGAGGCCTGACGTTTGATTGTGTCCTCCATGGCCTTCTCGACGGTGTCCCCTTCACGGACACCGATCCTAGCCATGCGGACCTCGGGACTCGCACCGAGATAGATCTTGAAAGCGGGAATATCATGTCTCTTCAACATATATGCGGAAAGACGTGATTCGAGGATGATATCCTCGTTCTCCCTCGCTATCTCCAGGATACGTTCATCGATCGATCTGTCGATGGACGGATCCTTCTCGGCCAATGCACCGAGTTCATTCAAAGAAATGTTCTTCTCCGCAGCAAGCTCTCTGAAGATCTTTCCGAAGACCACGGCCTTCAGACCGAGAGCCTCAGAGAGGTTGTTGCAGGCAGTGGTCTTCCCGGAACCGGGAGGACCACTGATTGTTATCCTCATGCGACCTCTTCCAGGTCGGTACCGGATTCGATCTCAGCTAGACGCTGTTTGAACTGGTACGTCCTGACCAACCTCATGACGATCTGACCGATAGGGATACTGATCAACGAATAGATCAGGATCCATGCCGGTAGAACGTACACGGCGTTGAGGTCCACACCCGCACCCGCGGAGATCATCGACCAGGGGACGCTTATGAAACTCGCATCTCCCAGTATCACTCCGACGAAGTACCTTACCCACAGGAACATCGGGATGACGATCACCATGGTGACAGGCATTGTCTTCATCATCTTGTTGCTTGTCTCCATGGTCTTCGCCATCACCATCGGCTGCATGTCCATCAGCTTCTTGAGTTTGTAGGTATTGTTGTCCAGCCTGGCTTGACGCAACTCCTTGTTGAACGCGGAGCTGTATGCCTGTGACTTCTGCTGAGCGATGGTATCCATCATCAGCGTCCTGATCACCGTGGATATGATCACCATGATCGTACCCGCCAGCATCAGTGTAACCACAGGATATTCCCCGTTGAAATCAAGGAACTGGAATACATAGTTCAGCGCTTTACCTATGATATGCTCACTACCGTCTATCCAGTAGAGTACCATGATCATCATCATCACGATGAGCATGGTCCACATGCCCTTCATATCGGGCATGGGCATGTTCTCAGGTGACTGCTGACCGCCAGGTGCTGCCATCTCACTCTCCTCCGAAGAATCCTCTTAGTACAGGATTCATCTCCATCATCTGCTCCTTACCCATCGCTTCGTAGAAGTGGATCAGGATACCGACTGTGAGCAGAACTCCTGTTCCGCTCGCATTACCAGTCGTACCCACTAGGTCAGCGAATGCGGCCAAAGCACCGACGATGGCTCCGGACATCACCGTTACTGCAGGGATGTACCTCTCGAGCACTCTCTCAAGGACACGCGGATCGCGACGGAATCCGGGGATCTGCATACCGCTCTTCTGGATCTGTGAGGCTACCGCCCTCGGACCCAGATTAGTGGTCTCAACCCAGAACTTCGCGAACAGTACGGAACCTAGGATCATGACCGATACGTAGATGACTACGCGCATCAGGTTCATCAGAGGACTATGTATGTTACCGCTGGTACTCGGATTCAGGATAGGCACCAACCAATCCGTGATACCCGATGGAGCGGATAGATACCACGCCAGTCCGCCTGCGGCCTGTGTGCTCGATTCCTCGAAGTATCCGATGTATGAGTTGTGACCCAGCAAGGGTATTCCGCTCAGCAGGTCGTTGCTGTAGAACAGCAACGCGAACATGCTGATGTTTGCCAACAGCGCGGACATCAGGATGACCGGGATGTTGCTTGCGTAGATCAGTTTGATCGGATACCTTCCCCTGGCACCACGGGCATTCCCGTGTGATAGAGGAAGTTCGATACGGGTCGATTCCAGGTATGCGACGACCAGGAAGATCAGCAACGTACCTATCAATGCGATCACCGGGTTGGGCTGCGATAGGAACATGATCTCATATCCCTGACTGCTCAGCTGGGCCGGTGTGCATGTCGCAAGTATGTAGATGACCTTCGGGATCGTTCCCGCGGGAGGATTGCTTATGCTGTACGCAGCACTGCTGTCTATCGGATACCAGTTCAGCGTACCCGTGAACAGTGCCTGTGCCACTCCTGCGGCGATGAATAGCGAGATACCGCTTCCGATACCCCACTTGGACACCACCTCATCCATCAGGAACAGTATGTACGATCCCAATGCGATCTGCAGGACGATGAGCGTTCTGGCGCCCCCTAGGCCCACGGCACCCTCGAAGGATGACGAAGGCACAAGGTAACCGAATACCTGGGGGACGGCCTCGAATATGATCATCACTATGACCAGCAGCTTCAGTACCGACTGGTAACAGCCTTTGTCCTCTTTGTTCGTAAGGTCGAGTTTGATGATCTTGGCACCGACGAACAACTGCATAATGATCGAAGCCGTGACTATCGGTCCGATACCGAGTTGCATCAGTGTACCTGAAGCACCGGCCATGATCGTCCTGTACTGAGCGAACAGGTCAAGTGCCTTGGCCTGATCCAGGCCATAGACACTGACGTTCGCCATAACGAAGTACACGACGATGACGACAAGTACCCATAGCATCTTGGTCCTGAAGTGCACATGCCCTTCAGGGCGCTTCACTGCGGGCAGCCTGTCTGATATCGGCTTCACCTTATACAGGAAGCTTTTCGTCTCTTCTGCCATGTCTCATTCTCCTCTTATTCTTCTGCTACTTCTTCTTCATCGAAACCGACGATGGATCCGCCTGCCGCTTTGATCTTCTCGACCGCGGACTCCGATGCCTCGGAGACGGTGACGTTCACCTTGGCAACGATGTTACCGTTACCGAGGAGTTTGTCGATGCCTGCCTCTGTGAGGTCGACATCGTATGCGTCACCGTTCTTGGCGGCGAATCCGAGTGAGACGAAGCGCTCAAGCTGTTCCTCGAGTTCCTTGACGTTGATGGTGCTGTTCGCCGAGACCGTGCACTGTGGTCTCTTGAATCCGTAGTGACCGAAGTACTTCGAGTGGTTAGCCTTGTCGTTCTTCAGCATCTGGATCTTCTTGGTCTTGGAGTAACCGGCCATACCGTGTCCTCCGATGATACCTGCACCTCTTCCGGACTTCTTACCGCGTCCGTGTGTCCTGGAACCTCTGAATTTCTTTGTTCTGCTCGGCATATCTCCACCTCACAGCATCCTGGCGATGAGATCGTTGATCGCGTCGCCCCTGTATCCGAGTGCTCCACCGTTCTTCCATGAGCGCTTGTTGCCCTCATATCCCTTGATCGGGGGGTGGAGACGGAACACAGGCTTTATTCCGTTGTTCTTGACATTCGCCTTGAACTCATCTGCGAGGATGGCCTTGGCCATCTCCTCGGGGGTCTTGACGAACTCGTTGTCGCCGAGTGTCTCGGCGTTGATGGGCTCGTCGCCTTCGAGTCTTCCGCGGACCTTGATCATGTCGATCAGGGTCTCCTCGTTGATCTCTCCCCATGTGATGTAATCCTTGGCCTTCTGAAGCATTCCCTTCATCGCATCGTTCTCGGGGACGACCACACAGTGGTTGACCCTCGTGAGTCCGAGGAGGTCCATTGTGTGCTCGATGTCGTAGTTGACATCGGGCTGACCGCGTACACGTATTACTGCGTATGCCATATTCATTCCTCCATGGAATCCACGTCGGTTTCCTGAATCGTCAATCCGACAGGTCCTGACACGATGTTCTGTCTCTCGGCCTGCTCGTCGGTGACCCTCATGGTGGAGGTCATCCTGAGCGCCTCGAATGTGGCGAGTGCATAGTTGACCTTCGTCTTGGTGTTACCCCTGGCGAATCCCCATGCATCCTTGACACCTGCGAGTGTGAGCAGACTCTTCGCTACATCACCGACCGCGAGGGTGATACCGCGCGGTGCGGGTTTGAATGTCACTTCGACGGATCCGCATGTTCCGTGGACCTCGAAGGGCAGTGAGTGGGGCTGCTGACATCCGCATTCCCAGGAACCGCATCCTCTCTTGATCTCGATGATGTTGAGCTTTGCGTTGTCGATAGCTTTCCTGATCGCGGGACCGACCTCTTTTCCTTTGGCCCTTCCGATTCCGATGAAACCGTCGCCGTTACCGACGATACAGGTGACAGCGAACCTGACCCTCCTTCCGGAGTCGGTCATCCTCTGTACCATGTTGAGATCGATGACCTCATCCTGAAGCTCAGGAAGGAGGATATCGACGATCTGGGGTTCACGGAGCGGGAGCTTGGTGGCAAGAGCGTCGCTCATTGTGGTGATCTCTCCGTTGAGGACCATCTGTCCGAGTCTTGTTTTTGGGACCCAGTCTGCCATTTTATTCAGCCTCCATCTTCTCTTTTACTGCAGCGACAAGTGCTGCGATGCTCTCATCGATGTGCGCACCGTTGATCCTGTCCTCTTCGGGGAGGACACCCTCACCGTAGGGGATCTCGATACCTGCGTCGCACATTCCGGCCACCGTCGCGAAGAGTACTCCGCCGTGCTTGGGGTTCTGCATACCGATATCGAGGACTGCGTACTCGATTCCTTCTTTAACTGCTCTCTTACCGGCAAGGTATCCTGTGAGGTAGGCCGCGGGTATGTTGGAACAGGGTCTGTCCCATCCGTACTTGGCGAGCTCTTTGGATGTTGCTGAAACAACGACCTTGTCGCCACCCATTCCGAATTCCTCGAACTGGATGTTCACGTTCTTGTTGGATCTCCTGACGACAGCCCTGAGCTCTCCTCCTCTGAGGAGCTTGCGGCGGGTGTAGTAGTCGGTACGACCCTCTCTTCTTCTGCGGAACGCAACGTTATATCTTGGTCCTGTTGCCATCAGTTCTCCTCCTCCTTCAAGTGTCCTGCGTTGGTCATATGCATCCTAAGGTTCCTGCGGTTCTTGTAGACACCACCCTTCGCCCTCCTGTAGTACAATCTGTACACGGAGGGTGAGATCTTACCGTCTGCACGGAGCTGTTTGAGCTCCTCACGGATCGGCCTGATGGTGGAGATCCACCTTCTCTTGTCAGGTACACGGGCATTGTCCGTTCCCTTCCTGCTTCCGGGTCCCTTCCTCTTTCCTTTGGCCTTCTGGCCTTTGATGTATCTGATCCTTCCGTATGATGTACCGGTCTTCGCTTTGGCTTTGATGAGACCCGATGCGATCGCTGTACGGATGTCCGCACGTGTGATGCACTCTGCGACATCCTCGATCTTGTCGGGGTCGATCCAGACCCTGTTCTCACCGCATTTGAGGATCTCCGCTGCCATTCTCTTCTGGTTCTTAAGATCCATGTTCACACCATCCTGTTGAGAACCCTGATACCGAGTTCGTCCGCTTTCGCCTGGATGTCAATCCTCTTCTTGGTACCGACGGTTCCGCCGATACGTACGGCCTGTACGCTGGGGTCGATGTTCGCGAGTCCGTCCACGTTGTAGACGATGACCTCTTCGAATCCCGACGGGTGGAGTCCTCTCACTGCCGCGGGTCCGCGGTAACCGATGTCGACCATCGGGAGGCGTCTCTTGAGGTGTCTCCTCATCTTCGAGTGGATACCTCTGGGTCTTCTCCATCCCTCTCCGAGCTTGGAGTATCTGAACCACTCCTGCCTGTGGAATGTGGGCCTGCGTCCGTTGATGAGTGCCCTCTTCGCGAGTCCGGAGGCCGTCTCATCCGAGATCTTCGCCTTGATCGAGGGGACGTATGCCTTGGGCTCTTCGATGACCTCGACCTTGTCCTCCGTCTTCTTGGCATCCTTCTTGGATTCCTTCTTGGGCTCCTCTGCATCTCCCTCCGCGAGTGCCTTCCATTTCATTGCTGTCTTTGGACCGACACCGGAGAGCGATTTGATGATCTCCTTGAGCTTTGACTCATCCTTGAGTGCGGCTGAGAACTCTTCGACCGTCTTGATTCCTATGGCCTCGAGCTCGGGGATGTTCTCATCCTTGAGTCCCGGGAAGTCCTTGAAACTCTTAACGCTCATTCTCTCACCTTGTGGGATTTCTTGATGACATAGATTCCGTCCTGGAAGACCCTCTTATCGAATCCTCCTCTGGATGTTGCCCTCTCGATGTTGGCTGCGGTCTGTCCGACTGCCTCTATGTCGATTCCTTCTACCGTGACGTCCGCTCCGTTGACCTTCACCTTACATCCGCTGAGGATGTTGGCGAAACGGGGTGCGTGACCTCCCATGTAGTTGTCGATCTCGACTCTGTCTCCCTTAACAGCTACCTTCATCGGGAAGTGCGAGAACACGATCTTGAGTTCGTAGAGGTAACCCTCTGTGACTCCCCTGATCATGTTCCTGACGTGTGCGTGGAAGGTTCCGACCATGGCTTTCTCCCTGATGGTCGGGAACTCACACGACACTGCGACGTGGCTTCCGTCAATGGCAACATTTACGCTGGGATGCGCGAAGTTTCTGCTCAATTCACCTTTCGGTCCTTTGACCTTCAGGATATTACCGTCCTGTGAGACGGTAACCCCATCTGGGATGGCGATGGTGCTTACGATTTTCCCTGCTATTGTCATCTATATTCCTCAATATACAAACGCTAACAATTTTCCTCCAACACCAAGTTCTTTGGCGCTGGACTGAGTGATCACGCCGGCTGTGGTGGTCAGGATCAATACTCCGAAGTCCTGGGCCGGGAGGTATCTTGCCTCGAATTTCTCGAGGTCGACCGCCTTGACCGAGTACCTGGGCTTGATGACACCACAGTTGTTGATCGCTCCTTTCATCATGACACGGAATTTACCGGCCTTGCCGTCTTCGATGTACTCGAACTGGTTGATGTAACCGTTGTCCTGCATAACCTTCAGTACGCGACCGATGAGTTTTGAGGACGGTTCGATGATGCATTCGCTCTGACCGTTCTCCGCGGCATTCTTCATAACTGACATTGCGTCATTCAATGGATCGTTCTGCATCTTCTCACCTCACGAATATTTCTTGAATCCCAGTTCCGGGGCCATCTCTCTGAAGCACTGGCGGCAGAGGTGCATTCCGTACCTCCTTATGATTCCTCTTCTGCGTCCGCAGCGTGTGCAGCCGACGGATCTGCCGAATTGTTTCTTTGGCTTCATTCAATCACCTTGACACTGAAGTTGTCTTTCATGTACTGGATCGCTTCATCGCGCTGGACACGGTGGTCCTTGGGGATCCTCCTCTTGAGGAGCATTCTCTGCGTGATCCTGTTACCGGTCCTTCTGAGGACGACATTGACATCCATACCGAAGATTCCGATCTCGGGGTCGTATTTCATACCGTCGAAGTCGGTGTAATCGGTGATACCGAATGACATGTTACCCTCCTTGTCGAAGGAGTATTCGGGGACACGCATCTCGCGGATGACGAGTGCTCTCTTGATGAAGTCGCATGCGACGTCTCCCCTGAGGGTGACCTTGCATCCGAGGGGCATACCCTCACGGATACCGAGATCCCTGTTGACCGTCTTGGAGATGGTCTGGATAGGTTTCTGTCCGGTGACCATCTCGAGGACCTTGCATGCCTTGGAGAGTCTCTCTCCGGCCTCGCCGACACCGATGTTGACGACGACCTTCTCCACATGTACATCCCTGGGTGAGCTCATTCAGATGCCCCCGGGAGTTTGATTGCGGGTGAGCCTGCTCCGATCACGAACACGTTGCACTTGACGGTCTCGCTTCCATCGGTGAATTTCACGATGTTCGCGGATGCGTCCTGTGTGATGACGTACTCGGATACCGTTGCGGTCCTTCCTGCGTGCTGTCCGCTGGTGATGAGTGCTGCCGCATCCTTGTCGAGTGCGTACACTTCGAGGACCTCCTGTGAGGGTACTGCGACCTTGAGGACATCGCCCGTTTTGTAGGCGTTCTTGTCAAGGAGGATGTTCCTTCCGTCGTGGAGGTTGACCTGGATCTTCCCACCTGCGACCTTCGTCTTACCCTCGACCCTGCAGAGCTTCCATCCTGCCTCATCCTTGGAGATGGGTTCGGCCGTGAGCTTTCCCTTGTCCGTGAGGACGATGCGGAAGTAGAGATCCATCTTGGGGATCGCGACCGCATCCATGAGTCCGACAGGGGCCTTGACGCTCCTTACGGGCTTTCCGTCGACGAGGAGGTCACGGTTGGCGACGATCCTCTTTGCTTCCCTTGCGGTGTCACAGATCTTGATCATGTCCCTGAGCAGGAATGCTGCGGGGATACTGTTCTCGACCGAGTGTGAACCGGGGCGCTGTTTCGTTGTCCAGATGCTGACCTTCCTCTTGATGGGCCAGGACCTGGGTGCATTCAATCTCTTCAAGTGGTCGCTCATTCTTTAGCCCCCTTTCCTCTCTTGAGTGCGTCCTTCCTCCATGCATCATCAAGGTTGAGCTTGGTGATGATGACGTTGGATGCGTGTACGGGACGTGCAACTGCCGTGTTGTCGGCCTGGTTGATGGTCACACCCTCGACCGTGATGCGTCCCTCGTCCGTCATGACTCCGATGACCTTTCCCTCGACGCCACGGATTCCTTCTCCGCCGCGTACGATCATCACGGTGTCACCGAGACAGACACGTGCGGAGCGCTTGCCGTACTCCTTCTGGAGGTCCGCGCTCAGGTGTGACGAGAGCATCTTTCTCTTGATGTGGGCCGGTGCGTTCGCACGCATCTTCCTCTGGTTCCTTGCTTTACTGCTGACCATTCCTCACACCTCACACGATCACACTTGCCGTCGCTGCGATACGGGGCCACCTCTCGGCGGCCTCCCTTGCGACGGGTCCTTTGATGTCCGTTCCTTTGGTCTCACCGGTATCTGTGGTGATGACCGCTGCATTGTCCTCGAAGAAGACCATCGTTCCATCGGGGCGTCTCATGGGGCGCCTCTGGCGGACGATGACCGCGAAGACGATCTGTCTCCTCATCTGGGGTGTTCCCTTCTTCACGGATGCGATGACCATGTCTCCGACTCCTGCGGAGGGGACACGCCTTGCGACACCGTGGTATCCGGGGACGGTGATGATCTCGATGACCTTCGCACCCGTGTTGTCGATGACGTTGATCTCGGAGCCGTTCTGAAGGCCTCTTGTCTGGTTTCCAGCGATTCCCTTCATTTCACTCCCTCTTCTCGACTACGACGAATGAGACCGTCTTACTGAGCGGGCGGCATTCCATGATCTTCACTTCATCGCCGACCTTGAGCTCGAAACAGGACGGTGCGTGCACCGTGTACCTGCCTGTCCTCTTCTCGTACCTTTCGTATTTCTCCTGATATTTCAGGTAGTGCTTCTCAACCACCGCGGTCTTGTCCATCCTGACAGAAACGACCGTTCCATCGATGATCTGTCCCCTTACCGGCAGTGTGCCGTGGTAGGGACAGTTGGGGTCGTTGCATTCCGCCTTCGGGGGGTTGACATTGATTCCGATATTTCTTGCTGTCATATTGTTCACCTAACCTTCTTTATTCTGTCTTCTGGTCGGTGTTGTATATCTTTTCCTTTAACGACGAATTCCTTACCTTCATATGTGAACCTGAATTCATTGCCTGGTTTGGGTACCATTCTCTCAGTTCCGGCCGAGTCGATGGTGAATGTGTTCTTCGTCTCATCAACCACTACGCCGGACAAGCCAGAGTAACATGGTGCTGACAGCACTTCCACATCCAATCCAATGAATTCCATCCTCATGAAATCACGAGCATTCATCTTACCTTACTTCCGTTTTGAAGCCCATCTCCTCCAGTACGGCTTGCACCTTTCTCTTGTGATCGCCCTGGAGTTCTATGCGTCCGTCCTTGGATGTTCCGCCGGCGGCGCACTTGTTCTTCAATTTCTTGGCCAGATCGTTGATGTCGATGGAACCGTCATCGATCCCGTCGATCACCGTGACGACCTTTCCGTACCTACGGCTATCCACCGAGATCCTGACGGATTGTGACTCACGTGCGATCTCCTCGCACATACAGAGTTCCTTCGGCAGGCCACATACGGGGCAGATCTCCGTCATTAGAGCTCTTCCTCCTCCTTCTGGACTGTAAGGATGCGAGCGATGTCCGTCCTGATGGAGCGGATCGCGCCGGGGTTGGCCGGTGCACCGCCCATGGATGAGACACCTCTCTCGTGCATGAGTTCCTCCCTAAGCTCCTTAAGCTTCTGGTTGCGCTCATCGGCACTCATATCTCTGATCTCAGAAACCCTAAGTGCCATTCACTCCACCTCTACATTCGCTGCATCTGCTTCGACAGGTTCGGCGACGGCCTCTGCTGCCTTCGAAGGTGCCACATAGCCCTCTTCGAAGATCTGCGGGAGGACCGCTGCTGCCTCTGTCCTGCCGAGCACTGTCGTGTCAGCGGGCAATTTCGCGTTGGGTTCCATGATCTGGACGGTGACTCCGATGACACCCATCTTCAACTTGGCCACCGCATATCCGTGGTCCATGAAGTTGGCCTTCGGTTCACCGCAGAACTTGATGTTACCGTCCTTGAACTTCTCGGTCCTGTGCCTCTGTCCCGTGAGCTTACCTGCGATGATGATGTAACATCCCTTGGCTCCCGAGTCCATGATCCTGCGAACGGATGAGTGACCCGCTCTTCTGAAGTGCCATCCCCTCTCAAGGGAGAATGCAAGCTTCTCTGCCATGATCTGTGCGTTGAGGTTGGGGTCCTTGACTTCCTGGACCTCGATCTGGGGGTTCTCGAAGCCGAACTGCTCCTCGATTGCTGTGGTCAGGTTCTTGATCGTCTGACCTTTCCTTCCGATGACGAGACCGGGGCGCTCCGTCGTGAGGATGACACGTGTTCCCAGCGGTGTCCTCTGGACGTCGAGTCCTCCGAATCCTGCACGGCTTACCTCTTTCATGAGGTACTCTTTGAGGAGAACCCTGCGGATGTTCTCGGCAACGAATCTTCTTTCTGATGCCATTTCACTCTACCTCCTCAATGATTATCTCGAGGTTGACTGTCTCCTGGTTCCACTGAGTCGCCCTTCCGTGTGCCCTGGGCATGTGTCCGGGTGTGACCCTTCCCCTTGAGGCCGTGATGGTCCTGATGACCATGTTGTCCTTGGAGAGTCCTTTGTACTCAGCGTTCGCGATCGCGCTGTTGAGTACTCCGAGTGTCGCCTGTGCGACCTTCTTGGGGTATCTTCCCGGACCTACTCCGGGCTTGTGCGATACACGTTTGTTGTATCTCTTGAGAGGAACGGGGGTCTCGATCGCGATGATGCCCTCGAGGACAGCGACTGCCCTGTCGACCTTCATTCCACGGATCATTCCGCATACCTCGCGTGAGAGCTTGGGTGAGATAGGCATCTCCTTTCCCAATGCCTTCGCGGAGTTCTCGGGGTTTGAATCTGCTGTATATCCTTTCAACTCAAACACCTCACTTCAACGGCATGAACTTCGAGGACCTTGTTGCACCGACTCCGGGTCCGGAGTGCACAGGCATCTTCCTTGTGATGACGAACTCTCCGAGGAAGTGTCCGATCATCTCGGGTTTGATCTCGATGTCCTTGAATTCCTTTCCGTCGTATATGCTGACGGTCTTTCCAACGAACTGGGGTATGATGGGCAGGTCCTTGCGGTGTGTCCTTACGGCTGCTCCGGCCTCAGCGTTCTTGAGGTTGTCGAAGAGCACCTGCTGCTCATAGTTCAGTCCGCGCATGTATGTTCTCCTTGATCTCGAAGGCATGAGTCCGAGGACCTCATCGAATGACATCCCGAGAAGTTCTTCCAGGGTGTAACCGCGGTAAAGGAACTCCTTCTTCCTCCTTGCCTGGATCAAGCTCGCCTTCTTCCTGGACTTTCTCCTGGAAGCTTTTGCTGAACCCATTATCTTAGATTTTCCCATATGAATCACTTCTTGTCTTTCTTCTTCTTAGGTGAGAGACGACCTACCTTCTGTCCAGGCCATGCGTTGCGGCTCTTGGTACTCGGTCCACCAATGTGAGGGTGACTTCCTCCACCATGGGGGTGATCAACTGCGTTCATCGCGACTCCGCTCACGTGGAAGTGTGCCTTCGACCTTGAGCCGAGTGCGTGACATTTCTTTCCTGATTTTGCGAAAGGCTTGTCCGCCCTACCGTTACCGGCGATGATACCGACGGCCGCACGGCAGTTGGGGTTGAACTCCTTGAGAGCTCCCGACGGCATCTCGACGATGACGACTGCTCCCCTGCTGACGACGGTACCCGATGCTCCGGCGACCTTGACGTATTTGCCGCCGTCTCCGGGCTGTGCCTCGATGTTGTGGATCTCGGTACCCTCGGGGATAGCCGCGAGTGCCATGATGTTGCCGGGTTTCACATCGGACTGTCCGACGATGACCTTCTGGCCGACCGTCATACCTTCTGCTGCGATCTGGTAATCCTTCTTTCCGTCGTAGTCGATGACTGCGAGGGGTGATGTCCTTCCGGGTGCGTGAATGATATCCTTGACGATACCCTCTGCGTTGCTCACTGCAGGGAGCCTGATGTCGTCAACGTGCCTGTGGCTGGGTGAACGGTACTGGTTACCGCCTGCTCCACGCCTTTGCGTTCTCAATCTCTTTGCCATGTCCACTCACCTTCAGAATACTCCGACCCTCATTCCGACATCCTCTGCCGAGTAGCCTTCCGAGAGTTTGATGATCGCATGCTTTCCATCTTTCTGGATCCTTGTCCAGACCTTATCGACTTTGACCTCGAAGCGCTCCTCGAAGACGACCTTGATCAATGCCTTGTCCGCATCCCTGTGAACGAGGAACTCGATCTTGTTTCCGTCCTTGAAGTCCTGTGTGGGGGTTCCGCCGATGGCGTTCATTGCCTTCTCTGTTACGAAGGGTCTGATAAGAACATCGTTCTGCTTCACTGTGTCCACTCTCCGATCTTGGCGATTGCCGATTTAGTGTAAACCGTGAGTCTTCCTGCATCTCCTCCGGGTGCGAGCACCGCTGCGTTGATGCTGTTGACCGTCTCGACCTGTACTCCGGGAAGGTTGGCCGCTCCCTTGATGACGGGTGCCTCTTTCTCTGTGACGACGAGGAGTACTGACACGGGTGTGCGGTACTTTCTGTTCCTCATCTTTCCCCTTCCTGCACGGATCTTCGTTCCGTCCTTTGCGCGGTCGACATCGTATGCGATTCCGATCTTCTCGAAGAGATCGTATACCTCTGATGTCGCATTGATCTGCTCGACGTCATCCTCGACGACGATGGGGAATGATACCGCATCGTCGAACTGGTGTCCGCGTGCCTTCACACATGCCGCACAGCCTGTGGCTGCGAGTGCCGATTTGCGTGCGAGGATACGCTCCTTCTGGTTGACCTTGAGTGACCAGTTCTTCTCCGGGACCGGCGGGTGTGCCCTGCGTCCTGAGACGTTGTTAGGTGACTCTGTGGCTTTGCTACCGTCGTGGATACGCTGGACACGTGCTGTTCCGCGTCCCTTACCCCATGTGCTGACGGAGTGCCTCATACCGGATCTCGCTCCGGGTCCGTAGGGCTGCCTGCCGTTGGCCGCTGCCGCAAGGACCGCTTTCTTGATCAAGTCGGGCCTGTAGGGTGTCTCGAAGGCTGCAGGAACATCGATCTTTCCTGCTACGTCCCCTTTAACTGAATAAACATTTGTCTGTGCCATCTAACTCATGCCCCCTGCTTTGATGCTGTCGAGACATAGGTTATGTCCGTGACATCGTTGACAGTCTTGGGTGCCCTTGTTGCATCTCTGAGCCTGACGAGTCTCTTGGTAGGTCCGGGAACGGAACCATGGACGAGGACGTACGTGTTGACGACGTCACCGTAGTTCATGAATCCACCCTTGGGTGTGATCTCAGAACCCTCTGCTCCGATCTTCATGAGCTGCTTGTTGAACTCTGTCCTCTGGTGGTAACCCATCTGACCGGATCCGGGGACTGTGCTCCTGACGTATCCGGGTCTCTTAGGACCAAGGTTGGCGATTCCCCTGCGGTGCTTACTGTTCTTGTGCGAGAGAAGCTTGACTCCCCAGCGCTTGGTAACTCCCTGGAATCCCTTTCCTTTGGTCACTGCGACCACATCGATGAGTGTACCCTCGGTCGCGAAGTCATTGATCGTGACATCTTTTCCGAGGAGGCCCTTTGCGAACTCTTTCCTCTCGTCGATTGTGCCTCCGCCGATCCTGAGCTCCATGACATCAGGGACCTTCTTGGGAACTCCCTTGACCATCTTGGGCTGTGTGTAGGCGATGACACGGACGTCATCGACATCGACACCGTCGTATTTCGCGAACGATGCTTCGTCGTGTGACTTCGGGACGTTGAGGCGCTTGTCGAGCAGGGGATCGAGATCCTGTGCCCATACTTCACCTGCGGTCTTGAGTCCGTAGATCGTGTTCTCGTAGAACCTAACTGCTGCTACCTTCATCGGGGGGACCTCGAGTACCGTGACGGGTACCTGGACTTCCATTCCCGATGTCGTTGCCTTCGCACGCTTGTCGACTATGAAAGCGTGTGTCATACCGGCTTTGTATCCGGCGAATCCCTGAATCTTCGGTGCACCTGAGATCTCAGGCCAAGAATCAAGGCGGGGTGTCTGCGACTGGGCTCTCTTCCTAGGCCCATACGCGCGTGATCCCTTCTTTGGACGTCTCCTTTGTGGCATATTTCACATCCTGCGAGAGTGTCTTCGCTAATCTCGCATCTTAGTCGATTTCAACGTCTGAATCCTCGACCGTGACACCGTGTCCACATCTCGATAAGCATCGACATGAGACCTGGATATGGGTTGCGATTGCATTGCCCGATGTGTCTGGTCGAACATCTTGCGCATTAATCTAAAGGGTCGTAGACCCACGTCATATATAAAGGTGTCGCAAAATAATATTATTATATTACGCGTAAAAAGTTAAAAGGGGGAGGACGCTCAGAGCGTACCTTCCTTGGCCTTCTTCTGTGCCCTCTTCATACGGGCCTTGGCATCGAATCCCGTGGCCTTCTCGGCGAACTCATTGAGCTTCCTCTTACTGTCGAGGATCTCGTCATCGCTCATCGGACCCTTCCTGGATTCTGTGGTTATGTCCAACTTGTCCTTTGCGAGCACCTTGACCGCGATACGGGTCATGACACCGTACTCTGACACATATGAATCTCCTTCGGCCTTCACGTTACCGAAGACGGCCTTCATGAGTTCCGGCAGAGCATCGCCGTCGACGTTCTTGAACCAACCTCTTTTGATGTCGTAATCCATCCCATCACTTCCTGATCATCAGATCGTTGCTGAATCCCCTGTCGAGATCAGCCGCTGTCCCTAACATTGATTCGGAGAGCATATACTTTTGCCACCTTTCACGGCATTCGCAGACCACGTTGAGGTCCTCGACATTCTGTGTGAACGAGAACCTCTCTATGGCCTCCAGGGCCTTCTGATCGCATTCACCGCAGTTGTGGACACCTCTCTGACTGCCTCCGCCCGAAGGTGAGGACATGAGTCTCGAATTCACAGTGCCAGATAACTCTTTGAATACCTCGATTAGGGACCATATCCATGGTGGTCTGTAGTCCCCTCTCTTCCAGATCCTCTCCACGATCGTACCCTTCTGCACGTTCACGGGATTGATGGAGATCTCATCGGAGAACGGATCCGCGAACCTGGCGGATGCTACGGCCGAATCTATCGCTGCACGCTCCTGCATGTACAACGGTTTGAGCAACAGATAGGAACGGACCATCAGGCCCGCATCCTTCGCGGCCTCTCCGGCTCTCCTCGCATCATCCGGAGTGAAACCTTTCCTCACGCTCACTTCCATCACCTTCGGATCGGATGATTCCAGACCCAGTGCGATGGTCGTAGTCTTAGGCAAAGTGGAGAGCACATCCCTGTCGATGAATTCCGGACGGCTCTCGAAGAGTATGCGGTCGCATGACGAGAACTCATCGAAGATACGTTCCCTGACCGCTATGGGGATCTCGTTCTGATCCAGGAAACTACCGGAGGTGTACAGCTTGACGAACCTCTCACCCTTGTAACGCGAGAGCATCTGATCGACCTGTTTCATAAGATCGTCCTCCGTGACATCATGCAACGATGCAGTACGATACCCGCACATCGTGCATCCGCCACAGTTCTTCGCCCATACACAGCCATTGGTACGCATGATGACGACCATAGCATCGGTCAATTCCCCGTTGACGACATCCTTCTCCTTCCAGAGTGTCTCCAGTTCATCTGGCCTTCTCTCTTTCATCTGACCTCGTATTCCCCTTCCCATTAATAATAACGCGCACACGACCATAACCTATATATCGCTCAGTCCGATGAGGATTTTGGTTATGCCTATGGCAAAGAACATAATTGTAATCGGATCGGGTGCGGCAGGGATGACTGCCGCATCGGCTGCGAGAAGGCAGGATCCATCATCTAACATCACAGTGTTCACTGAGGATGAATACATCTCATACTCCCCCTGTGTGATCCCCTGGGCCATCGAAGGCAGGGCATCATGGGAGAGCATCGTCATGCACGATCCCGCTTACTACGAGAAGGAGAGGAACATAAAGGTCCTCACCAAGACCACGGTGACAGCTATCGATGGGGAATCCAAGAAGGTGAAGGTCGGGGATGATGAATATCCGTACGACTCGCTCGTGATCGCCACCGGAGGTACGGTCTTCATCCCGCCTGTTCCTGGAAAGGATCTGGAGAATGTGTTCGTGGTAAGGACCATCAACGATGGTAAAGCGATACAGAACGCATTGAAGGATGTCAAGACGGTCGTTATCGGCGGTGCGGGGGTCATCGGATTGGAGATGGCACTCTCGCTCAAGAACGCAGGTAAGGATGTCGTGGTCATCGAGATGATGGATCAGGTAATCCCGCGTATCGCAGACAAGGACATGGCGGAACCCATCCAAAAGTATCTCGAGGAGATGGGAATCAAATTCGTGATGAAGGCACCCATCCAGGGAGTCAACGGAAATAAGAAAGTAGAATCTGTGACAGCGGCAGGAAAGACATATCCGTGCGAGATGGTCATCTTCGCGACGGGTGTCCGTGCGAATCTTACGTTGCCTAAGATGTTGGAACTCGACATCGGTCAGCTCGGTGCCGTCGCGGTATCGCCCACGATGCAACCGTACAAGAGAGGAAGGCTCGTTCCCGATGTTTTCCTTGCAGGTGATGTGGTACAGTGTCAGTCCGCCATACTCTCGGGCCCGACGATGAGTCAGCTCGGATCATCTGCAGTCAGACAGGGTCTCATCGCAGGTGCGAACGCCGCAGGTGCGAGGAAATCCGCAGGACCGGTCGCAAGCCCATGGGTCAGCGTAATCGGAGACAAACAGATCGCAGGTACTGGTATGTCCCAAGGTCTCGCATCATGGTACGGTATCAGGACCGTTGAGGGTAAGGCATGCGGACTCACACGTGCCAGATACTATCCCGGTGGAAAGGAGTTGATCGTGAAGGTCCTTGCGGATGAGTGTTCACACAGACTGATAGGAGCACAGATCATCGCCGGAGAGGATGCGACAGGCCGTATCAATTGGCTCACGGAAGCGATCATAGATGGCGTGACCGCAGAGGATTTCGCCGTACGCTCGGAGAACGCATATTGCCCACCGACATCGATGGTCAGGGATGTCGTCCTTGCAGCAGTAGATGACCTCTGTGAGAACCTGAAGAAGAATTGATAACATGGAGTATAGAGAGTACAAAGCGATCTACAATCGTCTGAACTCCGTCAGGGATGTCAAGAGACTCGAGGACGAAGGATATGATTTCAGATTCGCCGAGACCCTGTACACCCAGAAGATGAGCAGGGATGTCAAGAAGAGATTCTACGTCGTGAAGAACAACTCTGCGAAGCTGCTGAAGGAGTGGAAGAGAGGTACATCCATGATGGAACTCGCCGAGAAATGGAAGTTCCCGCCGATCCTCATGGCCATGTTCATCTTCCTCGAGGATGGTGCCACCCGGAAGGAGTTCTGGGACTACATCAACGATCCGGATCAGCTTGTGGAGGAGGTCTCCGAGGAGCTCAAGGAGGTCATAGAGAACGACATCATCTACTCTCCCGAAGGTAACAACCGGCAGAGGGAGAGAGGGATCTGGGGTGAGAACCTACTCCATCAATGGTTGGATGGTCAGGGCATCACATACCGTGTCGAGGATGATCTCAAAGGTGTGTACGAGAAGACGCCCGATGCGCTCTTGGACGAGCCCATGATGTACCATGGGCACAAGATCTTCTGGGTCGAGAGCAAGGCATCGTTCGGTGACAACACTGAATTCAAATACAATTCCAGGAAACAACTTATCCCATATACGCAGATCTTCGGACCCGGTATCGTGGTCTATTGGACCGGATGTCTCGATGATCTCGAATGTCCCAAGGATGTGTATGTAAGAGACATATCCATCATGGACGACCATCTCGATTGGATCAAGGCGGATGAAGAGGAGTGAACCTCCCTTCATCTCCATCCAAATCATTTCGATGGATATCGGAAGCTATCTTCACAGTGGATCCGATGTAGATATTTGTAAAAATCAGATGGTAGCGAGGAGTCGATTTGAACGACCGATCTCCGGGTTATGAGCCCGACGGGATATCCTGGCTACCCTACCTCGCTATGAATCCACCTATTCCCATATCATATTTATATTTTTGTTGAGGTCGGCGGCCGGCCCGTTCATGTGACCGAGATGAGAAAGCGACACTCTGGTGATAGGTATACTGCACATCCACGTGGTTCGCAACATCCTGTGACGCGGTCGATAAATGTCCCGAATAAGATGGCATGTCTAGACTTTGACCGAACCCCTTTCGGGGACCGTAAGAAGTTCACTAAATAACTCGACTAAAGGACGAACTGTTTGGAAGGCCAAGGGGACCTTTTTCGATATAGCCCCTTGGTCCTTCTAACTATCTGCAATGCGATCAAACGAACTTGACGGCCGTTCCGTAAGCGAGTATCTCTGCCGCTCCTGCCATGACCGATGCGGATGCGTACCTCACACATACGACGGCATCGGCACCGAGAGACTCTGCTTCTTCGACCATCCTTTTGGTAGCTGTAGCTCTTGCCTCGTTCATCATATCCGAATATGCTCTGAGCTCTCCGCCCACCAAGGATTTGAGGCCGGCACCTATGTCCTTCCCGAAGTTCTTCGTTTGGACCATGTTCCCTTTGACGATACCGATCACCTCATACTGTTTCCCTGGAATGACATCAATAGTTGTCAACATCATCATCCATACCTCCGTCTATCTCCTTGATACGTTCTACCGCATAATACACGACCATCGACGATAACAACAACGCCACGATAAGGACGATCATAGAGAAGAGTGATGACTCCGTCAGCACGAATGCGATGGCCGGGATCATGAATATGCAGACGAACAGTACTGCGATCAATACGACCGTGACCCTCTTCGAAGTATCGGTTGCCATATCACTCACCAAAGTACCATTGCGAATGATTCTATTTGTAGATATAGGCTCAGAACAGGGATTTGAGGTGCATCACATCCTCGATGTGACCCTTCACCTTGATCTTCTTTGTGACGTATGCCCTCATCGGTCTAAGAGTGCCGTCAATGAGTGCCTGCAGGTTCTCGCCTGTGGTGGTTATCGTTACATCTGGCTCATTTATGAGTTCGGACTTGAAATCGACGATATCCGCATGTTCGATCCTCATCGAGTAGAATTCATCCCCAAGGTCGATGTTGAGCGTCTTCGTGATGGGTTCCACCTTCGCTCTCGTATCAGGATCCTTGGCCATCCTTCTTCTGAATTTATCGATCATCCTCTGGATCTCGGGCTCCATGCTCATCTATTCACCAATCCGTAATGCGCGTATTCTTTGATACCATAAGTAGTTTTTTTACTGGCTCCCATGATCTTCTCACATCTGGCGGTGGCGAACCGTTCTTTCTGATCCAATCCTCTATGAAATCCATGGTCTTCCTGTCGCTGGGATATCCGCTGCCGATGTCGGCTCCGAACCTGTCGGCTATCTCCTCGATCATCCTGTCACGTGTCACTTTGGCCACGATGGATGCAGCCGAGACCACTGGGTATGTATCATCTGCCTTGTGCTTACCTATTACATCCTCACCTTCGACCAAAGATGATAATTCTGTCGAGAACCTTGATTCATTCACATCGGGACAGTCGGCATATATCGATGACACAGGTCTTTTGGAGACGGCCTTCGCGAACATCTCCAACTCTATCACGTTGAGTGATTTCACGGCCATCATCCTGTCGATCTCGCTTGCGGATGCGATCTCGAGATGATAATCATCCACGGAATCGATGATGCGATCGTACATCCTCTCCCTCGTCTTCGGTGTGAGCTTCTTCGAATCCTTCACGCCTATCTCCATCAACGGAGCATCATCCTCGACATATACGGCACACACGACCAACGGACCCATGACCGGGCCCCTGCCTGCCTCATCGACACCGCAGATCATGGTTGATGATACAACAGCATGATGATAACATCTCCGTTTACGTGTGTTCTATATCTCTACCAGAAAAATGGTTGATAAATGAGTTCTTTATTTATATCAAGTATTAACGGCCCCATATGATCCCTATTTGTGATGTTCAGAACCGTAAGAATGAGACAGGATTCAGCCTTTCCAAGGTCGGTGTCACCGGCGTGAGGAAGTTGGTCCATGTGAAGAGACCGGATGAACATCGCAACGAACCCTTGGTGTGCGTGATCGATGTGTTCGTGGACCTCCCTGCCGAGCAGAAGGGTTCGCACATGTCGAGGAACCTCGAGGTCATCAGAGCGATCGTGACCGAATGCACGAAGGAGCCTACGACAGGTATCGAGGATCTTGCCGTGATGATCGGTAAGAAACTTCTCGAGAAGCATGAGTATGCGAAGCTCTCCAATGTGGAGATCGTTGCGGAATACTTCAAAGATAACGTCACACCGCACGGGAAGGATACCACGGAGGTCTACAACCTCTACGGTAAAGCTAGATGTGAACGCAACGGGAACATCACGAAGACCATCGGTGTGGAGGCTGTCGGTATGACGGCATGTCCGTGTGCCCAGGAGAATGTGGCACAGACGCTCAACTATCCGAGCGAATGGCCTGCGATCACCCACAACCAGAGGAATGTCTGTACCGTGTACATGTCCATGAATGACAAATATATGGTTGAAGCGGACGAGCTCATCGATCTGATCAACTCGTCGTTCTCATCACCTACGTTCGAGGTGTTGAAGAGGGATGACGAGGCCGCTGTGGTGATCAATGCACACAGGAACCCGAGGTTCGTCGAGGATATGGTCAGGGATGTACTGAAGAAGATCGTCGACAGATACACCGAACTTCCCGATGATGTCGGTATCGTCGTCAAGAGTGAATCGGAAGAATCGATCCACAAACACAATGCGTTCGCCGAGAGGACAGCCACCTTGGGCGAACTTAGGAACTGATCCATCACGATCGTCCCCTGATCGGGGACGATCATTATGTGATCAAAGAAGTGATTTTGCCTCTTCTGGCTCTATCTCGAGGGCTTTGAGCATGTACTCCAAGGCCTTCTTCGCATATGGTGCCCTGGCCTTGGGATCCTCCATGATCTCGCCGTATGACGCCATGACGTTGTTGAAGTATTCGACGGCGAACTCCGAGTAAAGTGAAGCAGATCTTGATTCGTCCGCCTCCGCTGCCTCGCAGAATGCCCTCTCGGCCTCGTCGTATTTGTTGATGGAGATGCAGTAGAGACCGTATGATTCGTAGTAGTCGCACTGCGGATCCAATTCTATGGCCTTGTTATAAGCCTCGATGATCTCCTCATCCTTGACCTTGGCACCGAACATACCTGCTGCCATGTTCCCGCATTCCGCTTTGTAGTACCAGCACTCGGCATCGTTCGGGTTCTCATCACAGAGTTTCTTGAATGATGAGTATGCTTTCTTGAAGTCGCCTTCATCCATAGCCTTCATTCCGGCCGCCAATTTCTTTGAGAGGTCATCTGCCATCTTTATCGAATCTAGTTAGGTCCTACTCATTATAAACGATTACGGTGACCGCGTTACATCTCATAACTCGGTGATGAGGTCTTTGATTCAGCGACGGAT
>R20__coassemble_325_pt1 | contig 37243 bp, 31 predicted proteins | sample R20__metabat2_low_PE_015 | metagenome-assembled genome bin R20
TTCAAACTCTTCAGCGACAGCAGTCGCCTGAAGATATTATTCGTTCTCAAGGAAGGTAAGGAGCTATGTGTACGCCACATATCCGAATGCCTGGGCATGTCGATGTCCGCGGTATCACACCAACTGAAACCCCTGAGAGAAGCGAAACTGATCAAATCGAGACGCGATGGTAAGGAGATATACTACTCATTGGACGACGAACATGTGGATGAACTGATCACCATCGCATCCATACACATATCCGAGTTGGAGGGATGATCACGGATTCCGAGAAGCTCGAATTGATCATTGGAGCCGTCGCCCTTGTGATATGTCTGATCATGGAGTACGTGATGGGTGCCGGTGACGTGCCCATGCTCATAGTCTCCGTGATAGGATATGTGATAATAGCGCACGATGTCGTCCGTGAGGCCGCGGAAAAGATCATCAGAGGGAAGTTCTTCGATGAGGAGACATTGATGACCGTTGCCTCGATAGGTGCATTCTTCGTCGGCGGTTACTCTGAAGCTGTAGCTGTGATGCTGTTCTTCAGGATAGGTGAGGTAATCGAGGACCTCGCGGTAGGGAAATCCAGAGGATCCGTGAGATCGCTCATGGACCTTCAGCCCGATACCGCCAATCTGATCGTCGAGGATAGGATCACGGTCGTGGACTCCGAGGTGCTCAAGATCGATGATATGATATTGATCAAGGCAGGGGAACGTGTACCTGCCGACGGTACCATCGTCGATGGTACATCATCCATGGATACGATGAGTCTCACAGGCGAATCCATGCTCAGGGATGTCTCCCCGGGCGATATCGTGTTGAGCGGATTCATCAACACCACCGGTGCACTCAGAGTGAAGGTCACGAAGGAAGCGAAGGAATCCACGGCATCTAAGATCATGGAGCTCATGGAGGATGCCGAGAAGAACAAATCGAAGAGCGAGAAATTCATCACATCCTTCTCAAGGGTGTACACTCCGATTGTATTCGGTATAGCAGCACTCGTCGCCATAATCCCGACGGTGTTCTTCGGCGGGGAATTGTCGGTATGGGCCTACCGCGCACTCACGATATTGGTGATATCGTGCCCATGTGCATTGGTGATCTCCGTCCCATTGGCATTCTTCTGCGGAATCGGGAAGGCATCATCCGAAGGTGTGCTCATCAAAGGCAGTAATTCCATCGAGACCATGTCAAAGACCAAGACTGTCGTCATGGACAAGACAGGAACACTCACCAAAGGTATCTTCGCCATCACAGAGGTCCGTCCCGAAGGTGTGAGCCAAGAGGAACTGTTGGAACTCGTCGCTACGATCGAATCGTTCTCCGACCACCCCTTGTCGAAACCGTTCAAGAAGGTCTTCATCGGGGATCACCACACCGCCGAGGTTGAAGAAGTGTCGGGAATGGGTCTCAAGGCCAACATCGACGGCAACGTCATATGCGTCGGTAATCTGAAGATGATGCACGCCAACGGCATAGACGTCACGGACGATAATGTTCCGGGCATACTCGTGCACGCCTCATCGAATGGTGTGTATCTCGGATGCATAGTGCTCGAGGACCAGCTCAAGGAGAGCTCCAAGGTAGCGGTATCCGAACTCAACCGCGAAGGGATAAGGACGGTCATGCTCACAGGCGACAGACTCCACGTAGGGAAGATGATCGCAGAGAGGCTCGGTATCGATGAGGTCCATGCGGACATGTTACCCGCAGATAAGCTCCAGAAGATGGAGGAGTACATCGATCCCACCGGAAAGGACAGACTGATGTTCGTAGGTGACGGTATCAACGATGCGCCGTCCCTCGCAAGATCCGATGTGGGTGTTGCTATGGGCGGAATGGGCTCGGACGCTGCGATAGAGGCGGCGGATGTTGTCATAATGTCGGACGATCCATCAAAGGTCCCGACTGCGATAAGCCTCTCCAAGAGGGTCATGAGGACTGCATGGACGAACGTCGTTGCCGCATTGGTCGTGAAATTCGGATTCGCCGTACTCGCGATGTTCGGACTCGTCATGATGTGGGCAGGTGTGTTTGCGGATGTCGGCATCATGATATTGTGCGTCCTCAACTCCGTACGTATACTCGGTAAAGGCTCCATGAGGAGCATGTTGAAGGCCGAGATGGACGACGACTGCGGATGCGAATGCTGTTGCGACCACTGTTGAACAGAACATGATGGGGCGGATCCCGTCCCATCACATCTCTTTTTCAAAGAACGACCTGATCTTAGGGATTATGTCGTCATCACCGTCGATATCGAATCCAGAGAGTGATGGTGCCCTCCTATCCAACACCACACAGACCCCTCTGTCCGTCTCGGATCTTATCAACCTACCGCGTGCCTGTCTCATCTTCCTTATCGTGGGGGATTTGACCGCATGCTCCCATCCGTTGCCGAATCTCATATCCGAGTAACGGATCAACGATTCCAATTTGACCGTAGGGTATGGGTATGGTATACCGATCAGTACAGCGATCTCCAGATCCTTATCGGGGAAGTCCAATCCCTCGCTGATCCTCCCTCCGGCCACCGCCAGGAGTACGCTGCCTTCGGACATACGGAAGTTATCCACTGTGTCCATCAGCTCTATCTGGGACATCCCTCTCCTCTCCACGTAGACCTCACGTCCCGTCCTCTCCGGCACCTCGTCGATGATGAAACGGTTCATCATATCGTATGACGGGAAGAATATCGCAGTGTTCCTCACCTCTGCCTGTATTATCCCCAATGTCCAATCCTCAAGACGTGTCAGCATCTCGGGATCCCTTGCCATGTCGTCATGCTTTGTTGTCACATCCGTGGCACATAATGTCAGAAGATTCGCTGGATCGAAGGGTGATCTGAATGTACGTACCATCGCACCATCCAAACCCAACTCCTCCACATACTCCTCCAACGGTTCCAATGTACCCGACATGTGTATGGATGATCTGCATGCTCTGAAAGGTTCGGCAGCTATGTACGGATCCATGCAGTATGCCTCGAACGATACCTTCTCCCCACCGTTGATCAATTTGGTGAAACAATCGTCGTCAGATGCCATCCATCTCTGTATGAACGATCCCAACGATCTCATGTACGATCTCGGGAGCTTCCTCATCTCCTTCTTCTTCGCGATGACTATCTCCCCGAGATCTATCAATGACTTGCATATGGTGCTCAATGAATTCGATGTCACCATCAGACGCGACATCAACTCCTCCTCCAGGAAATACGGAGGTATCAATCCGTCCTCTCCTCTGAGATATTCCTCGGTCGCTACATCGAAGCATGCACGCATGACGCTCGTCATATCCGTCACACGCATATCCTCGAAGACGACGGGATCGTTCCATTCCAAGGCCTCCCTGTCCACATAATCCAGGGCATGCTTGGTGTACTCGGTGGTGATCATGTCGCGAAGATAATCCGGGACGTTATGTGCCTCATCCACTATCACCACGAGATCCGAGAGTATCACGTTCATCCATTCGAGGAATGCCATCCTCGAGGCAGGAGAGAGCAGGAATGGGTATGGTGCACATACCACATCCGCGAATGGAAGCGCAAGCTTGCTCATCTCGTACGGACAGAGACCTTTGTCGAGACATACCCTCTGGAACTCCTCCGGCTCCGGGAGGTCCTTGCGCATCCCGGAGATGAACGCATCTATGTTGACACCCTCAATCCTATCGAAGAACGGGCATCCTCCCTCCTTCCCTTTCTTCTTCTTGAATTCCGAACACCATTTGGATAATTCATCGGGAGAACCTGTTGATAATTCAGGATCCGATGCCATCATGGGGCACGTGATCGGGCTCCTTCCCTGTATGGCCACACAGAACGTACTGCGTTTGGTGTTGATCCTACGTATCTCGGACATCACCTGCTTCTGCTGCGATTTCGTCCTCGTGAGATACAGTACCTTGAACTTGTGATACGGTTGATCCTCGAGCACGCCGACCAATGAACAGATGGTCTTCCCAGTACCCGTACCCGATTCTATGACGGCGTCACGTCTCTCTACGACCGCTCTCCTGATGAAATCGACCAATTCCTCCTGTTCGCCCCTGGGGGTGTACGGGAATAGGGACATGTCCGCCATATCAGAAAGAGGAGTGATATACTATATAATTGTAAGAAGGGAGGTCACCGAATGATGACCCGGGACCATGGCCCGGTCCACCGGGCCATGTTATCCGATATCAATTCGCTGTCCCGCGCTCCCAGATGTCATCGGGAAGATCGTCGTACGTTGTGTCGCGTTCCTCTTCCTCGGCCTTCTTCTTGATGAGTCCGTTGATGAGGTCCTGGATCTTCTCTCTCCTGAACAGCCAATAGTGGATCCTCCACTCCCTTCCATCGTAGAGTGTTGTCTCCTCCCTCTCGGTGGTGAGGATGGTGGCATCTTCGAGCATGTAGAACGCATCACGGTCCTCCGGCTCGAGGATGTTATCGATGATCCTGTCCGAGTATCCGAAGAAATTCAGGACATGGTGGGCCAATTCGTATGCCGCCTCTTCCTGTATACCTTCGTTGTTGGGGCTGTTCTTGATCGCCTGGGTCAATTCCTCTACGGTCACGATGCTCCTCATGGTATCACTTCAGAGTGCGATGAACTTGGCCTTCTCAAAACCTGCGGCGTCGATGACCTTCTTGGCGACATCGTTCTTGATGTCGTGGTCCACTGTGAGGATCATCACGGCCGTTCCGTTGGGTTCGTTCCTTGCGACGACCATCTGTCCGATGTTGACATTGTTGTCACCGAATGCCTTACCGACCGCACCGATGACACCGGGCTGGTCCTTGTAACGTGCCACGAAGATGTCGCTCTGGAGAGGCATCTCGAATGTGTATCCGTTCAATTTGGTGAGACGGGGTACTCCTGCGAAGACGGTTCCGCTGACGCATGTGATCTTTCCATCGGTACCCTCGAGTTTCACCTCGATCGAATCGTAGGAGGATGAGTCGTCCAATTTGGACTCCTTGTACGTGATACCCTTGCCCTTGGCGATGGAGACCGCGTTGATTATGTTCGCCTTCTCTCCGATGATCTTGCTGAGGACACCAATGACAGCGAAGATACCGATCCTCTTGGTGTCCTTCTTGGATATGGGTCCGCTGTAGATGACCTCCATGTTCTTCACGGGTCCGCCCACGAGCTGCTGAGCGATCGTACCGAGGTCCTCAGCCAATGGGAGGAACGGTGCGAGCTCGGGATCGAGCTTTCCGCGGGGTGCGTTGATGGCGTTGTTGATTATACCTTCCTTGAGGAACTTGGCCGCCGCTTCTGCGACCTCTACCGCCACTCTCTCCTGTGCCTCCACGGTGGATGCTCCGAGGTGAGGTGTGACGATGAGATTATCCAACTCGAGGAGCTTCATCTCCTTCTCGTCGAGGGGTTCGTGCTCCCACACATCGAATGCGGCACCCTTGATGATACCTTCCTTCAATGCTGTGTAGAGATCATCCTCTACGACGATGCCTCCGCGTGCGACATTGACGAGCATCGCGTTGGGCTTCATCCTCTTGAACTGATCGAGATCGATCATTCCCCTTGTCTCGGGAAGAAGGGGTGTGTGGATGGTCATGATGTCCGAGTGCTCAATGACATCGTCGAGTGTCGTGAGCTTGACACCGACCTCCTCTGCGACCTCCTTGGGAAGGTACGGATCGTAACCGAGGAAATCCATGTTGAAGTGCTTGAGACGCCTTGCGACCTCGCTTCCGACACGTCCCACACCGATGATACCCAAGGTCTTACCGTTGAGCTCGATACCTGTGAACTTGCTTCTCTTCCACTCGCCCTTGTGCATGGACATGTGTGCCTGAGGGATGTTCCTTGCGAGGGACATTATCATAGCGCATGTGTGCTCGGCGGCGGAGAGTGTGTTCGCCGCAGGGGTGTTCATGACAAGTATACCCTTCTCGGTCGCCGCGGGTACGTCCACATTATCGACACCGACACCTGCACGTCCGACGACCTTCAGGTTCTTGGCGGCATCGATCACCTTCGCCGTGACCTTGGTACCGCTCCTGATGATCAGTGCATCATAATCTCCGATGATCTTGCAGAACTCATCCTCCGTAAGACCCGTCTTGACCTCGACGTCCAATCCTGCATCCTTCAATATCTTGAGTCCGTCCTCAGAGAGCGGATCCGAAACCAATACCTTCATTGTCATTGCATCTCCTCCAATGTCTCATCCATCGCTGAAAGCAGTTCCTTCAGCATGGATGGCGTGATGTCACCCATGTGACCGATCCTGAATGTGGATCCCTTGACCTCACCGTATCCGTTGGATATCTCGTATCCTTTGGACTTGAGTTTCGAGTGGAATGTGTCGAAATCGAGATCCCCGCGGTTGACGACACCGATGGTCTTTGATCTGTAACCCTCTTCAGGGAACAGACCGTTGAACTTCTCGTCCGCCCACCTCTGTACCATGGAGGCCATCTCGTTGTGCCTCTTGTATCTGTTCTCCATCCCCTCCCTGAGGATGTTATCCAACTGGTAGTCCAATGCGTACATGAGCGAAACAGGAGGTGTGGTCAGAGCGTAGTTCTCGTCCGCATTCTTCTTGAGCTTCACGAAATCCGTGTAGAAACCCTTGTTCTTGACGTTCTTGGATTTCTCTATGATCCTGTCGCTGACGACAGCTATTGCGAGTCCAGGGGGGAGAGCGAGTGCCTTCTGTGTCCCGAATATCATCGCATCGGGCTTGAGATTGGGGACATCGAGATCCGCGGCCAATGCGGATGTGACCGCATCCACGATGACGAGTGCGTCGGGATTTTGCTTCCTGACCTCCTCTGCGAGTGCCGTGCTGTTGCTGAGCACACCCGTCGAGGATTCGTTGCTCACCCATGTGACCGCTTCGATATCCTTCGTGACCTTTCCCTCGATATCCTCGGGCTTCATGGCCTTTCCCCAAGGGACGTGGACCTCGGTGACATCCTTACCGTTCGCCGTGGCGCATTCGATCAATCTGTTACCGAATGAACCGTTGGAGATACCGAGACACTTGCTCGACACCGCATTCCTGACCGCTCCTTCGATCAGGACAGTGGCTGAACCGCCGACGAGGAAGATGTCATCATCCGTCCTGAGTACTTTCCTCAATTTCTCTACGATCGCACCGTGAAGTTCCTTGTATTCCTTGCACCTGTGCGTGATCATCGGCTTCGTCATTGCCTGGAGGGTCTCCTGTGCTACATGCACGGGGCCAACGGTGAAGAGTTGTCTGCTCATTTTGTATCCCTGATTTCGCATATTCCACCGCATAGCGGTAGCTAACGGAGAATCGTTAATACGACATCCTATAAAGAAGGTTGCGTGCACGCGACTACAGGGTGCGGAACACCTTCTTCATCCTGGCTATGCCCTCGGTGATGTCCTCCTCGCTGGCGGCGTAGGACATCCTGAATGATCCCTCTCCGCACGGTCCGAATGCCCTTCCGGGTGTCACGGCCACGTGACCCTCCTGCAAGAGCTTCTCGGCCACGACGTTGGATTTGATGTCCTTGTCGTATCTGGGGAAGAGGTAGAACGCTCCGTCCGGCCTGTTGCACTCGAGACCGTCGATCTCCGAGAGGAGGTCCAATGCCAGATCACGGCGTTTCTTGAATTCCTTCACCATCGCATCCCTGGCGTCCTGCGGACCCTCTATGGCCTCGATGGCCGCCTGTTGGACGAATGATGTACAGCAGGTGATCGAGTGTGATTGCAACTTGTTGATGGATTTGATGTCATCCGCGATGAGCCATCCGATCCTCCATCCCGTCATGGCATACGTCTTCGACAATCCTGATATGGTGTATGTGCGCTCCCACATACCGGGCATGGATGCCAACGATACGTGCTTACCATCATAGAGGATGTGCTCGTAGATCTCATCCGCCAATACGATCAGATTCTTCTCGATGCATATATCTGCTATCGCCCTCAGGGTCTCCTCGGGCTGTACCGCTCCCGTGGGGTTCGAGGGCGAGTTGATGATGATCGCTTTCGTCTTGGGTGTGATGGCCTCACGTACCCTGTCGGGGTTGATCACATACCCCTCATCGAAGTATGTTGGCACATAGACAGGTTTGGCACCTGCGAGCAATACGACAGCCTCATACGATACCCATGCGGGATCGGGTATCAGTACCTCGTCCCCGGGATCGAGATATGCCAGTGCCCACATGAAGATGGCCTGTTTGCTTGGCGTGACGAGGACATTCTGCGGTCCGCATGGTATGCCATTCTTGGCTTTGGTAGCGTCCGCGATGACCTTCCTGAGCTCCGGCAATCCCATGGATGGTGTGTAATGCGTGAACCCTCTATGTAGCGAATCCACCGCCGCATCGATGACGTTCCCCGGTGTGGTGAAGTCCGGCTCACCTAGAGAGAAAGAGATGATGTCGTTGATACCGCTTGCCTTCATCTCGCTGACGAGATTCGATATTGCCACGGTACCCGAAGGAGGGACCGCCTGTAACCTCTGTGAAACCATGATCTCACCGTTATTTCTATTGTGTAATCATATCACCGATAAATAACCATGAGGCAGAGAGTGTCCTCTAGACATGTCTGCTGCGACGATAGGATCGAATCAGGTCATGAGGTCCTTGAGGTGACCGTTCTTTATCGAATCCCTGATCTCCATGGCGATCCTTCCGCCGGTACTGAGTCCGGGGTAGATGAGATCGGCATACGGTGAACCGGAGATGAACGGGTTGGTACCTGCCACGATCCTCGTGGAGATCTCGAAGACCTTGAACTCCAATTTGTCGTTGACGACGGTCTCCAGACAGAACGGCCCCCACATACCGCCGAACAGTTCATACGATCTCTCAACGGCGTTCTCCGCCATGGTGAACGCCTTGGGGAGCAGTGATTCCCTTATGACCGCGGGTGTGTTACCCGTAACGACGAACGATGGGTAGAGACCGTGACGCTTCGCATCCTCTATCGATCCCAACTTGTACATCTCATCGATGTTACTCTCGTCACGCCTGTCTATGGAGAGCATCTCCAACGAACCGCCCCTCTTGAGCTTGTAACCGTCATCCTTGAAGGGTGAGTAGAAGAAGTGCAGATAGTACCTGGTACCGAGACAGTACTCCTGGATCGAGTAGGGCATACTGTTATCGATGGACATCTTGAAGTCCGGATAGTCCTTGGCGATGAAGTATCCCATACCTCCTTTCGCTCCGTGGTATTTGACCATCACGGGTTCGTTGATCTCCCTCGCATCGGTGAAGACACGGGGCATGTTGATCCCTGCGGAGGTGAGCCACTGTCTCTCCATGTCCCTATCGGATTCCCACTGGAGGACGGAACGGTTACAGTAGACCGGTACCTCATAATCCTCGAATCTCTTCGGTCCCATGTATTCGACGAATGAACCGTGAGGGATTATGATGACGTTCTTCTCATAGAGCTCATCCACCCTGGATTCCATGTCCTCGAAATCATCGTACTTGATTATCTCGTCGGGCTTCGCCAACGGGAATGCGTCATAGTACCTGGTGTCATGCTTTATGGTGAGACCCAATGTCTTGAATCCCATCTTACGTGCCCCGTGGAAGATCTGTAATGACGAGTGCGAACAGAGCGTCGCTATAGTGATGTCGTTCAGATCATAACCGTCCAAAATCTCGTCGATTCTCTTCTTTGGGACCATACCGTCTTATCGTGTTCATCGATATAAACGTAATCGTTCAACGAAGTGCGGGCTTTCCGATACCCCATATGGCATATCGGTCGATCCGTCTACGGGAACAGTCTGTCCAGGACCTCCTGGACGCCATCGGACCTCTCACCGTCGGTCACGATGTCTGCGATATCCTTCAACTCATCCACCGCATTAGCCACGGCCACTCCCAATCCGGCCCATCCGACCATCGGGATGTCGTTCTTGTTATCGCCGAAGGCGATGACCTCTTCCCTATCTATGCCGAGATGCTCGCACACGGATCTGAGACCTGAGGATTTGTCCACACCATGTGCCATTATCTCCACGACATACGGACTGGATTGCGTCACCGACAGCGAAGGATGCATCCTGCGGATGTCCCCCATGATCCAAGATGTCTCCGACGGATCGACGACTATTACTACCTTGGGTGCGGGTTTGAGATCGATCTCCAACAGATCGCCGAAACTTATCTCGGCCGATCTCGAATCCATATCGCTCCTGAGCATGGGACTGTCGTGATCGGTGAATATCACATCGTCGCGATACGTCTGCACATAGTACCCGTGCTCATAACAGTATCCGATGATGTCCCTCATCGTCTCGACATCCATGTCCGTCTCTACGGTGGTGCCATCCTCCTGTACCACCACGGAACCGTTGTAGGAGATCATCGAACAATCCAATCCCATCTCTTTGGCAAGGTCCCTTTGGGTACATGTCATCCTTCCCGATGCTATCGCTATGTGGATACCCTGTTCATTGGCACGTCTGAGCGCATCGACCACGGATGCCGTAGGTCTCTTGTCAAGACCCAGAAGTGTACCATCGAGATCCGTTGCGATGAGCCTGTACTCCGCCATGCATATAGGCAGTTCACGGATGTGATTAAAACTATCGGATATCGATCGACGACCCCCTAATATCCTTTAAATAGTGAAAAGACGAAGCGGTACCGAGCATAGCCAATGCTCCTCTGAAAGGAGTCGATACAATGGAAATGGAAGAAATAACACCCCATATAGAAGAGATCAAAAGGGTGCTGAACGAGAATGTCGACGATGAGGAACTCATAAAGGAATTCAGAAAATACACTGAGACCTACCGTATGTCCCCGGAAGAGGCGAAGAGAGGGATCATCAGGAAACACGGCGGACCGACGATAGAGTTCGTGACCGCCGATGCCGTCGTCAAGAAGATCGGTGACCTGACGGGTAGCGAACAGAACGTGGATGTCATCGCGAAGGTGCTCTCCTCGGACAAGAGGGAGATCAATGCGAGGAACTCGGTCAAGAAGATCGTCTCGGTCTTCATAGGTGATGACACAGGCAAGACGAACCTGACGATATGGGATGGCAACGTCGATCTCGAGAAGGGAGAGACATACAGATTCAAGGGTTGTTATTCCAAGAAATGGAACGACAAGGTACAGCTCAATCTCGGACAGAAGGGTTCCGTGGAGAGATCGGACGTGAAGATCGAGGTATCGAACGATGTGCAATCCACTGATACCACTCCGCAGGAGAAGAAGATCGGCGAACTCACAGGGAACGAACCCAATGTGAACCTCGTCGTGAAGATCATCTACGTGGAGAAGAAGGACATAACAGTGAAGGGTGTGCCCAAGAACATATCCTCCGGTATCGTCGGGGATGAGACGGGCAGCGCATCGTTCACGGTCTGGGAGAACCCACCCGAACTCGAGAAGGGAGCTGTGTACAGATTCAACGGTTGTTACACGAGGAAGTGGAACGACAAGGTGCAGATCAACATCGGTCAGAGAGGCACCGTAACAAGAGCGGACGATGTAAGGATCGATCTCCCGGAGAGGAATCTCTCACTCTCCGCATCGGAGATCAAGATCGGTGAGATCAAGGAGAACTCGGGAAATGTAACCGTAACGGGACGTATACTCACCTCGGAATCGAGGCAGGTCACTGTGAAAGGAGAGACCAAGACCGTGTATTCCGGATTGATCGCCGACGATACGGGAAAGATCCAATTCTCCGCGTGGAATGATTACGGTCTCAAGGAAGGCGAGACGATCTGTGTGAAGAATGCGTACATACGCTCATGGCAGGGCATACCCCAACTGAACCTCGGTGACAGGTGTGAGGTCTGCAGGGTGGATGACACATTCGATGACACCGTCATCGGAACGAGCACCGAGAGAACGATCGGTGACATCATCAAGAACGGCGGCGGATTGGACATCACGCTCAGAGGTACCGTCGTCGATGTGAAGGCAGGCAGCGGTCTGATAAAAAGATGTCCCATATGCAACCGTTCGATACTCGACACGGGATGCTCCGCACACGGTGTGCAGGATGAACCCATACCCGACCTCAGGATGAAACTCTCCGTGGACGATGGTACGGGTTCCATAAGTGCGATAGTGAACCGTGATGTCACGGAGAGACTGACGGGGATAACACTCAAGATGGCCGTGGACCTCTCCAAGGCACGCGGATCGGGCATGGTCTGCATGGAGATGACCCCGAAGATACTCATGAAGAGGATCAAGATGCGCGGTAACGTCAAGATCGATGATTTCGGTCCGACGATCATCGTCACCGAGGCCGAACCGGATGATATAGATGTCAAAGCAGAGGCTACCAAACTCCTCAAAGAGGTGGAGGCGAAATTATGATGGCAAGAGAGGCTGCATGGAGGCTGTTCCCCGGAGAACTGTCCGCATCCACCATAGAGAGGAAAGGGAACGACGAGAAATCACCCGCATACGTGCTGACCCCGCTCGGGGCGATGGTCAACAGGGTGATGATCGCAGGTGTACTGACGGAGATCGAGAACAAGGGTTCCGAGGATGAACCGCTCTGGAACGGTAGGATCAACGACCCGACCGGTAACTACTACATCAGTGTCGGAAGATATCAACCCGAAGCGGCTGCCGTCATGGCGACATTGGAGGCCCCATCACTCGTCGCCGTCGTCGGTAAGGTGAGGACATACACGACGAACGACGGTCGTGTGTTCATATCCATCCGCCCCGAGCGTATAATCAACATCACCGAGGAGGAACGCTACGCGTGGATGCTCGACGCTGCTAGATCACTCTGGGACAGATTGCTCAAGGTGAGGAAGGCATTATCGGATCCGAATGCCACAGAGGAATCGCTCAAACAGATGGGATTCGATTCCCATGAGGCCGAGAGCATAATCATGGCACTCGACACCTACGGCATGCCTGACTCATCGAGATATCTGAAGATCATCCAGACCGCACTCAGGTTCCTGTTACCCGACGACGAGATCGATTTCGGACTCCCGGAGAGCGAGAGCGACATGCCCGACGAGATCGATGTGTCCAACGCCTCCATGGGTCCGTCGAACCCCGGAGAGGATGCGGAATCCAAAGAGGACATCATCCTGAGGATCCTGCAGGATCTCGACAACGATTCGCGCGGTGTCCCGGTCGAGGAGATCAAGAGGCGTGCGGAGATGGAAGGCATCACGGAAACGGAAGTGGAAGAGCTCTCCAGCGCACTCATGGATAAGGGATTGGTGTACGAGCCCAACCTGAATTATCTTAAGATAATCTGAATGAACACGGGGCCACGTGCCCCGACCTCATTCGTAGTCCAGGAATTGACTGCGGGATGAGTAGACTATGGCGGATATCGTCACCCCTACCAGGAATTGCACCACGGAGACGAATATCCAGAGGATGTTCACAAGTCTAGGGATGAAGAGAAGTCCGATCAATATCGTGAAAGAGGATGCCAAAGCAAGGGAGAACGCCCATACGAAATATGCGCGATGAAGACAAAGGTACATTGAGAGAAGGGAGAATATCCCGGTGATCAGATGACACGCACCGATGTTCTGCAACGATAGCACGAAATCCAATCTCGTTATCCCCCAGGACTTGATGAGCTGATCCCAGATGTCGGGGCCGATAAGGAATTTTATCACATCGGCGACACTCTCCGAGAAGAATAGTTCGGGGATCGCGATCAGTATCGAGAACGCTCCGAATATCCCCAATATGACAGTGGACCAATTCAGTCTGATCTCGGCCGATGTGTGGAACAGCGGTCTGAAATCATCTATGTTGGTATCATACACTATCCTAATGCCGCATTCGGGACAATATTTGTAGTATTTCGACAGCACCTTCCCGCAATTCGAACAGAAAATGTGTGTGCCATCGTCATTGTCCATACCATTACCAGAACACTTATTGGATAAATATTGTCTGGACAATCGACATGCCCATAAGGTAAAAATGAAAGGTGGAAGGGGGTGACCCCTTCAAGCGGTTTGTTTTTCGAACACAGGCTTACATGTACAATAGAACACGATGATGATTATACCTATGATCAATCCGATGATCGTCATTGTGGAGATGATCGTGGTGATCACCAACATCACGAGTCCAAGTATGTATGCCTTCTTCGTGAAGCACGAATACGCCGGGATTGCAGCTATGATTCCGATGATCAAAGCGCCGATCCCTAAGTACGTGAAGATGTTCCTAAGGAATTGTTCAGCCTCTGCAACGGTGGATGCGAATCCGGCATTGATTATCTCCTGCGCCACGTCGGGCCAGTTGGGATCCGATGTTATCTGATTCATCAATGAGTCTCCAGACACAAATATGTAGATCGCACTGATGAACATCAAGACTGCGTAGAATATGCAACAGACTCCGATGATGGTCAAACGTGTGTTCATCGAACTATCTCTTCTGGAAGCATACGGGTCTACTGTCTGTGGAACCTCTCCGGTCTCGACCTGAGCACCACAACTCTTGCAGAATATAGCACCGTCATCCAATTCGGCACCACAATGGACACAGAATTTTAGATCGCTGTTATCTGTCATGATTAAACATCCCGAACAAAAATACGCAGTTGCTCGGTAATATAATTTACCTCGAACTCAAGGATCGATCGAAAATGGCCGACGCGTAACCTACGACCGCCTCTTTCTGATAGTCCAGTGCGTCGAATGAGTCGGAATAGCACAATAATCTGCCGTTCGTTGGATGTATGGCCTCGATCATCGCTGAGATGGGGCCGTAACCGCATGCGGAGACACCACTTCTGATCACGGCATATATGCCATCGATATCCGAGGAACAGATGCGATCGATCAGTGCATGATCGTTGGCGGTGGCCACATGCTTCGGTACGTAATGCGACATATCGCTCGATGCGATCACGATCACATCCTTATCCTTGCATGCCTCGCGGATCGATCTCCCTATGCGTTTCGCAGCTCCCATACTCTGATCGCTCATAATCAACGGGACGATCTTAGGATCCGGGTCGATGTATTGGATGAACGGTACCTCCACTTCGATGGAGTGTTCGAACCTATGTGCGCCCGCTACGACAGGGATGTCCTCCGATAATCTGTCGATTATCTCCAGATCCACCTTACATTCTCCGAGCGGAGTGAGATATGATTCATCGCACAATGCGGCATCGAAAGGTATGCCGTAATGATCGGGTCCGATGATGATGTACGTATCCGGCAGTCCATCCTCCGCTATCTGCTTGTAGACATGGGCCGCGTTCATACCAGAACACGAATAACCTGCATGGGGGACGAGCGCACCCCTTATAGATCTCTTCCCTTCGGAGTCGCCGAACATCCCGGGACCCAATCTGTGTTGGAAACATCCGAGGATACTGTCCTCTAATGCCGATCTATCTGCTGGATAGAACTTCCCAGCGACTGCAGGATATCTCATAGAATTGAAATATGGTTTGAGAAGGAAAAAGTTTTGTAGCTTTGACCTCAAAGCTTGGATTCGAAATCTTCGATCTCCATCGTGAAGTCAGCGGGATCCTTCAGGTCTCCCCTTGCGAGAAGGACCTCTCTTGTGAGGACCCAGTAGATGCATGCGAGTGCACGCCTTCCCTTGTTGTTCGTGGGGATGACGAGATCGACGTTCCTTGTCTCGTTGTTGGCATCGCACATTGCGATGATCGGGATTCCGATGTCGATTGCCTCTTTGAGTGCCTGCTTATCTGCCGCAGGGTCGGTACAAAGGATGACCTCGGGCTCGACGAATCCAGCGTTCATAGGGTTCGTGAGTGTTCCGGGAACGAAACGACCTGCGAATGCGGGTGCACCGATCGCTTTCGAGAACTCTCTTGCGGGCCTCTGTCCGTACTGCCTTGCTGAGACCACGAGGATCCTCTTGGGGTCGAAACGTGCAAGGAACTTTGCCGTTGCCCTGATCCTGTCGTCCGTTTTCTTGACGTCAAGGACATAAAGTCCATCTTGCCTGACCTTGTAGATGAAATCCTTCATGTCAGCGCTTTTCTGCTGTGTGCCGATGTGTACGCCGGATGTCAGATAGATATCCTCTGCGACCAATAAGTCGGTGTTCTCCGCTTCACTCATGTGTAAACCTCATTCTCTAATGACTGTGATAGGGACCAAGTCCTTATCAAATTCCAGCATGGCGATGTCGATTGGATCCAGCATACCTGCTGGAACATCTACGAGAACGGGTGCACCGAACGAAATCTGGAGCGCTCTTGCACCGATGATCCTAGCCTTCTCAAACCTAGTGTACTTCATAGTTCACCATACCGGAGTAAGTCAGATATTAGGGTCTTACTTATAAAGCTTACTGCAAATACAAGCGACCCACATCATTATACTCTAAGGATGGTGAGCGAGACCTCCGATAAAACCGTATCGCTGTCGGGATGTGTGCGACGGATTATTATCCCATGAGACACTGCAAGGTCGATGACGAACGAACTCACCGTTTGTACGGCGGCCTTTCTGAGGAACAAAGGGAAGACAGTGGTCACCGAGAACGAATTCCTGATGGGTATGTCCATGGACTACCACTGGATGCCGTACGGTGATGCCAAGAAGCTCTTGAACCTATTGATCGGATCCGACATCGTCAAGAAGAACGGTGAGTACATCAAGGCGACGTTCGAACTGTCGGATGTGGATGTACCAGTGGCATATAGGCCGTCCGAATCGCTCATGGGAGCGATCAGGACATCCAAGGGAGCAGTATCCCAAAAGAAGGATGCTCCCGAAAAAGGACCTGTTCCCGAGAATCTCCTCCCGGTATTGATATCGGAGGCGATAGATGCCAACATGGATAAGAGGGATTTCATGTCCGCGGCGAATGCACTTCAGAAAGGGTTGAACATCGACATCCTCGCCGCAGGACTCATCGTACTGAGAGATGCGGGTGTCGATATAGAGCATCTGACCGGTCGTGTGTATGAAGCGGTATCGAAGAAGTGAGAAGGACTCACTTCTTCTTGATGAAATCGTTCAGTGTCATCTTCGTGTTCTGACCACCACCGATCCTTCCGCCGGCTGACACTGTCTCCGTGAGCTTGATATCCAATGCCTTCTCGAGCTTCTTGACCATCTTGTCATCCGGGACGAGGTCGTTGGATTCGATCTTGGCGAGCGTTCCCTTCTTCTCGAGGATGGATGCCGCGAACTGTTCGAGATCCATACCTTTCGCCATACGGGCCTTCCTTATCTCGCCGCCATAGTCATCGATCAGTTCGACCGATTCGGAACCACGGTAGACATCCTTGACCTGCATACGCTGTTCGCGTCTCTGGAGCCTCTGCTCGATGACCTGTGCGCTCGGAGCGGGTGCTGAACCCCTTGTAGGCGATCCCCTGCGTTCGTCACCGAACTTCGAACAGTTCGGGCAGACCTCGAGCTTCGTACCTTCGATGAAGACCGGTTTTGTGACCGGCACTTCCTTGCCGCACATTTCACAAATCATGTGCCCACCTATGTGCCAACTTGTAATTTAATACTACGGTCCCGCGCGACAGAGATTTAGCAATACTATTATAATGGCTTACGGATAGACCGTTATTAGCACGGTGATACCATGGGTGATCTTCAGACCGATGAATTGACGTCCGAATTGAAGTCAAAGATACTGACTCTCGAGGAGAAGAATGTCAGACTTATGGAGGACCTTCAGAATGCGGAGAACGATAAGCGTTTCGCAGAAAGTGAATTGTTCAGAGCGCAGAAGGATCTCGCCAAGGTAAGGTCGGAACTCGAGAGGCTGAAGACACCCCCGTTGATCATCGGTACACTGAAGGACATCCTCCCGGACAACCGTGTGGTCGTGAAGAGTTCCACGGGTCCGGATTTCGTGGTGGGTGTGTCCACATACTGTGCGAAGGAGGATCTCATAGCCGGATCCAGGGTATCACTCAACAAACAATCACTTGCAGTGATGAGCGTGCTTCCCCAATCATTGGATCCCGTGGTCACCGGTGCCGAGATCATCGACAAACCGAACATCTCCTATTCCGATATCGGAGGTCTCGAGAAGCAGCTCCTCGAGTTGCGTGAGGCCGTGGAGGATCCGTTGCTCAGGCCCGAACTCTATGCCAAGGTGGGTATCGAACCACCCAAGGGAGTGTTGCTCGTCGGTCCGCCTGGTACTGGTAAAACGCTGATGGCGAAAGCAGTTGCTAACGCGACACAGGCTACGTTCATCAGGCTCGTAGGTTCCGAGCTCGTTCAGAAATACATCGGAGAAGGTGCGAGACTCGTTCGCGAACTGTTCGAATTGGCCAAGGAGAAGGCTCCGAGCATCGTGTTCATCGATGAGTTGGATTCAGTCGGAGCGAAGAGACTCGATTCCGCCACATCGGGTGACAGGGAGGTACAGCGGACGCTCATGCAGTTACTCTCGGAATTGGATGGTTTCACACCGATGAGCAACATCAAGATCATCGGTGCCACGAACAGACCCGATATCCTCGATGATGCATTGTTGAGACCGGGAAGATTCGACCGTATCGTCGAGATCGGCCTCCCGGATGTAGAGGGAAGGGAGCAGATCTTCAAGATCCACATAGCGCACATGAACATCGACGGTAACATCTCGGCAAGGGAACTCGCCGACGCCACCGAAGGTATGTCGGGTGCGGAGATCAAATCCATCTGTACGGAAGCGGGTATGCTCACGATAAGGGATGGTCGTGACTGTGTCACGATGTCCGATTTCACCAGGGCGAAAGAGAAGGTCCTGGAGGTCGGAAGGAACAAAGTGAAGCAGGTCCCGGCATATATGTTCGGATGAAACATATCGATGAGGTGTGGGATAAGAACCCATACCTCGGATGATATGATCAATCGTCATCTTCCGGGTCGAGATCCTCTCCGCCGAAGAATTCCAACTGTGCCGCGGTGTAGATGTCCTCCAATCCTGTGTTCTCCGTTGCGGATACGGCACATATCTGTCCGAATATCCCCACACTCTCCACAGCCTTGAACAGTTCCATACCGACGACCGTCTGAGGGTTCGCATCGTTATCGAGAAGATCATCGTATAACGAATCCGAGTTCTCGAACCATGAAATCATCCTCTCCCTGTCCTCATCTTTGATGAGGTCGGCCTTCGTGAGTACGTTCAGGACAGGTAACTGAAGTCTGAATTCCACGAGTGATGAGAGCACCATGTTTGATACGAATCCGTTCGATGTCTTACAGAGCATCGGATCGGAGAGGTACACGACCATGGATTTGTCCTTACCGAACGCTTCCACGATGACATTGGATGACTCTCTGAAAGCGAACAGTTCCAGCTGACCGGGTGTGTCCACCAGCACATATTCGGTCTTGACGCCTTCCAATATGTCAGTGATCTTCTTGATGTTGACCGCCATGAGATCGGCGGCGACGATCTGTGCACCGTTCGGTCCGAGATTGTATTCATCCATGACCTCGTCCAATGCCACCCATTCCCTGATATCTATGTCCGCCTCATACGGCAACATATCCACTCCGGGATCCAGATTGATCGTGATGCAGTCCACACCGTTGTTCCCGAGCCAATCCCTGTATGACTTGACAAGTGTGCTCTTACCGCTCCCTGCCGTACCTACGAAATAAATGAATCTCAAAACCATCACTCCTTGTGCTTTATCTGTCTCTTCAGCCTTCTTCCGGGTATCGGTCTCGCGGCCTGCGATGACAGCATCTCCACCTTGGTCTTCTTGGAGTTCACGTTACCGATGGTGCCTCTCGATGCCCTGTCGAGATCGCTCTGTGATATGCCCAACTCCATGAGTTCCTCACGGACCTCTTTGGCCCTCTCGTGGTCCCTCATGTTCAACAGTACCAGATATGAGTGTGCGACGGACATGAGGAACATCTCGTTGACGTCCCCCATCTGGGCCACGACATACAGGTTGTCGTATGCGCCCTTCAGATCCTCCAACAGATCGTCGTAATCATCGGGTCTGCGGGTCATCGACCTGAACATATATGCCTGTGCCAGATTCTCGCGTGTCCTCTTATCCTTGATCGACACGGCATCCAATGCAGGGATGATCTCGTTCATCTCCTCGAGGAAGTTCTCGGGGATCTCGGGATTCTTGGTTTGACGGTATTTCGCACGATTGAGCAATGCGTACGCATACGCATCCCTGTGTCCCTCGTATCTTCCAACGATGCCGACGGCCTCATCCATGAGCGCGGTCGCTTCTTCCGGATGACCCTTCCTCTCCTCGGACTCGGCCATGAAACCCAAAGAATCGGCCAATTCGATCAGTCTTGCCGATGTTATGGGTGCCGTTTCCAATAATCTCCTCCTCTCCTCCAACGCGGATGCCATGAACTCCTCGGCCTCCTGCGTCCTTCCGTTCTTGGAGGTTATCATCCTGAGCGAATCGTAGATCGTGGCAAGAAGGTAAGGATCGTCACCCGTCTCGCCTTTGGCGAAGCATTCCTTCGTGAGTTCCAATGCCTCTTTGAATACCTTCTCTGAATTGATGAGATCCTTCCTCATCATGCATATGAATCCGTAATTGACCTTCATCGAAGCGACTTCTATGGTCCTGCTGTCGCCGACATACTCCAGACCGTCGGCGTAGATCCTCATGGCCTCCTTGTTGTCACCGCGTGCGATCGCGAACGCCGCACAGATCGGTACCTGATCGAAATATCTCGCACGCATGCTCTCGTCACCGTCATCGGCGAGTTTACGCATGAGCGAAAGGACCTCCTTGGCGAGGTTCTCGGCCTTCACCTCCCTTCCGGTCTCGGCATACCTGTCGGAGAGTGATGATAATGCATCCACCTTCGCGACATCATCGGAGGCTTCATCCACGGACCTGAGGGCATCCCTCACGGATGGTTCCAACTCATAATACTCACCCGTATCCGCAGTGACCGTCTCTATGTCACCGTTGGATAGGAAGTTCATGACGATCTTGGTCTCGCCGCAGTCGCCGCATATGACGGATGTCTCGTATCCGGATCTCAGTTCTGCGACCTTCCCGCACTTGGGACATGTAAATTCAACCTCTTGTCCGCTCATCAGACCCAGTATCGCAACAGAAGATTAATAGTTATCATAGAACGCGGACACATGTGTGTCCAGATGGTCGAAATGACCGCTGCCCGAAAGGGCAGCAAATGGTTTCATCCGAAGATCTTCTTCTTCCTTCCGGATTTCTTATCGGTGGTACCTGCGGTGTCGTCGAGTTTCTTCAGGAGTTCCTTCTCCATCTCGGTGACCTTCTTCGGCACATCGATCCTCACGCGGACGAACATGTCTCCGCGTACGGTGCTGTTGAGCTTGGGCATACCCAATCCGGCCATCCTCAATACGGAGTTGACCTGCGTACCCGCAGGGATCTTCAACATCACCGATTCACCGTCGATGGTCTTGATCTGTACCTCTCCTCCGAGGACGAGCTTCGGATATGTCGTGGTGACACCGGTCCAAAGGTTGGCACCGTCACGCTGGAACATGGAGTTCTCCTTCAGGTGCACGACCACGAACAGGTCTCCCGGCCTTCCGCCGAGATATCCCGCATCGCCTGCGCCCGGCACACGTATCCTCTGATCGTCATCGATACCTGCGGGTATCTTGACCGAGATCTTGGATTTCTTGGACACGCGTCCCTGTCCGCGACATGTCGTACATTTCTCTTTGGCGGACCTACCCGTACCGTTACAGTTCGGACATTCAGATATCGATGACATCTGACCGAACGGAGTCCTCTTGATGGATTGGATCTGACCTCTTCCACCACATTGTTTACAGGTCTCCGTCACACCGCCCTTGGCACCCGTACCGTTACATTCCGTACAGTTGACGGTATGCGGGACGGTGATCTCGACCTCCTTGCCCTTGTATGCATCCTCGAGAGAGATCTCGATGTCATACCTGAGTGAATCACCGGAACGGGGGCCGGTACGCTGTTGCTGCCTACCGAATCCCCCGCCGAAGATGGATCCGAAGATATCGCCGAAGATATCATTGATATCGTCCTGGTGAGTGAAGTCTCCCCAGCTGAATCCGCCCTGTCCGAACTGCCCGTTGACACCTGCGTGACCGTATTGGTCATACAGCTTACGTTTCTCGGAATCCATCAGGACCTCGTACGCCTCGGATATTTCCTTGAACTTCTCTTCAGCTACCTCTTTCGGTTCTTTGGATACGTCCGGATGATACTGACGTGCCAGCTTACGGTAGGCACTCTTTATCTCGTCTGGCGTTGCGGTCTTCTCGACACCCAATACTTCGTAATAGTCTCTTGGCATATTCTTCACTGGTCATCCACGATCTTGTAATCGGCGTCGACGAAGTCGCCGTCCGACTTCTTGGCGTCGCTCTCTTGACTCTGCTGTTGCTGCTGTGCGCCGCCGCAACCGCATCCGCCCTGCTGCTGAGCTCCGGCCTCCTGGTAGACCCTCTGTGAGATCGGCTCCATGGCCTTGTAGAGGTCATCGAGCTTCTTCTTGATCTCGTCGGCGTTACCGGACTTGTCCGCGTTCTCGAGATCGCTGATCGCCGCTTCGACCTTGGACCTCTCCTCGTTCGTGACCTTGTCACCGAGTTCGTCGAGTGTCTTCTTCACCGAGTAGACCGCTGTCTCCGCCTGGTTCTTGATCTCGATCTCCTCACGCTTCTTCTTGTCGGCATCGGCGAACTGCTCCGCCTGTTTGACCATCTGGTCGATCTCTTCCTTCGAGAGCTTGTTGGATGATGCAATCGTGATCTTCTGCTCCTTGCCGGTTCCCTTGTCCTTCGCCGAGACGTTGATGATACCGTTGGCATCGATATCGAATGTGACCTCGATCTGAGGCACACCGCGAGGTGCCGGGGGTATTCCGTCGAGAGTGAATCTGCCGAGCGATGTGTTGTCGGCGGCCATCTCCCTCTCACCCTGTACCACGTGGATCTCCACCGAGGGCTGGTTGTCCTGTGCGGTCGAGAAGACCTGTGACTTCTTGGTCGGGATGGTTGTGTTCCTGTCGATGAGCTTCGTTGCGATTCCACCGAGTGTCTCGATACCGAGTGACAACGGTGTGACATCGAGAAGGAGGACATCCTTCACGTCTCCGGAGAGGACCGCTCCCTGGATGGCTGCACCCATACTGACACATTCCATCGGGTCAATACCGCGCTGGATCTTCGGGCCTACGATGTTCTCGACGAAGTTCTGCACGATGGGCATCCTTGTAGGTCCGCCGACCATGATGATCTTGTCTACACCCTCTACTGTGAGGGATGCATCGCTCAATGCCTGCATGATCGGGCCTTTACAGCGGGATACGATAGGTGTGACTATCTCCTCGAGCTTCGCACGTGTGATCGTCTGGACCAAGTGCTTCGGTCCGCTCGCATCGGATGCGATGAACGGAAGGTTGACCTCGGTCTGCATCGTCGTGGACAGCTCGATCTTGGCCTTCTCACATGCCTCACGTACTCTCCAGAATGCCATGTTGTCCTTCGTGAGATCGATTCCGGTCTCCTTCTGGAACTCTCCGATGACATACTTCGTGAGGGCCTCATCCATATCCGATCCACCGAGTTTCGTATCACCCGATGTTGACATGACCTCGAAGACACCGTCGCTGAAGTCCATGATGGTAACATCGAGTGTTCCTCCACCGAGATCGAACACGAGGATCTTCTGTGATGTGTTACCCTTGTCGAGACCGTATGCGAGTGCTGCGGCCGTCGGCTCGTTGATGATACGGACCACGTCCAATCCTGCGATCGCACCGGCATCCTTCGTAGCCTGTCTCTGGTTATCGTCGAAGTATGCGGGGACGGTGATCACCGCTTTATCAACGGTCTCACCGAGGTATGCCTCGGCATCCCTCTTGATCTTCTGGAGGATGAATGCCGAGATCTGTTGCGGTGTGTACTCTTTGCCGAGTGCCACTACCTTCTCGGATGTACCTATCTTCCTCTTAACGTTCTTGATCGTGCCGTCAGGATTCGTTACAGCCTGTCTCCTTGCGGGCTCTCCTACAAGAAGCTGACCATCCTTTGTGAATGCTACATATGAGGGGAAAGCCTTCCCTCCAACGCTCGCTCCTTCTGCGCTTGGGATCATGCTCGGCCTTCCGCCTTCCATAACAGAGGCAGCAGAGTTGCTTGTTCCCAAATCGATTCCGATTATTCTTGACATCTTACTCACCTTCTATTTTTTGTTCTTCTTGTTTTTTCTTGGTCACTTTGACCTTTGAGTATCTGAGTACCTTGTTCCCAAGGCGATACCCTCTCTGGAATACCTCGGCGATATCCCCGTCCTCATCGCCATCGACGACACAGAGCGCCTCGTGGCAATTGGGGTCGAATTTCCCGTCTGTCGGAATCTCTGTCAGCCCTTTGGATTCAAGGGTCTTCATCAGATTCTGGCGTATCCCTTTGACACCTATCACGAAATTGTTTTCTCCGTCCGCGTGTTCGAGTGCGCGGTCCAGATCGTCCACTATCGACAACATGTCCGAGATGAGCCCGGCCGTGGCGAAGGTCCTGAACTCCTCATTCTCACGCTGAGTCCTCTTGCGGAAGTTGTCGTAGTCCGCCTGCAGTCTCTGAGCCAGCTGTAGATATTCGTTGGATTTGTTCTCCGTCTCCTCCAACCTCTTCTTCAGCTCCTCGACCTCGTCGACGGACTTCTCTTTCTTCTCTTTCTTTTCCTCCTTCACAGTCATCCATTCACCTTTCAATGTTGAGATAATGAGACAGGGGGCTCGATGCCCCCTATGGAATTTGTTTAATCGTCTTCCATGTTAGGCATCGAACCTGCTGCTCCCGGAGGACCTGCAGGTGCGGGCATGCTGCGTGAAGCGATGACATCGTCGATCCTGAGGATCATGACGGCCGCGTCCGTTGCGGAGTTGATGGCCTGTTTTCCGATCCTGTACGGTTCGATGACATTGAGCGCGAACATATCCTCCACCTTTCCGGTGAACGGGTTGAGTCCTGCGTACTTCTTGCCTGCCTTGTGCTGCTTCCTCATCTCGATCAGTATGTCGATCGGGTCGAGACCTGCGTTCTCTGCGAGTGTGGTCGGGATCGATTCCATCGCGGATGCGAATGCATCGATGGCGATCTGCTCCCTTCCTCCGACGGACTGAGCGTAGCTCCTGAGCTGCATTGCAATCTCGACTGCTGTCGAACCTCCGCCTGTGACCATCATTCCATCCTCGATTGCGACCTTGACGACGGACCATGCATCGATGAGTGACCTCTCGATCTCGTCAACGACATGTTTGGTTCCACCCCTGATCAGGATGGTGACGGATTTTGCATCCTTGAGGTCGCTGACATATGTCATGTCGTTGTCGCCGACCTTCTTGACCTCCACGAGTCCTGCCGCTCCGAGATCGGATTTGTCGAGCTCTGAGATCTTGTTGATGATGTTTGCACCGGTGGATGCTGCGAGCTTCTCCATATCGCTCTTCTTGACACGCCTTGCCGCATAGATTCCCTCTTTTGCGAGGAAGTGCTGTGCGAGGTCGTCGATACCTTTCTGGCAGAAGACGACGTTGGCTCCGACCTCTTTGATCTTGTCGACCATTCTCCTGAGCATGTTCTCTTCCTCGATGAGGAAGTCGTTGAGCTTGGACGGGTCCGTGATCTGGATCTTTGCATCGATCTCTGTCTTCTTGACCTCGAATGCCGCATCGATGAGTGCGATCTTCGGGTTCTTGATGGACTTGGGCATTGCCGAGTGCACAGGCTCCTTGTCGATGATGAGTCCCTTGACGAGCTCGGTCTCATCCATGGATGAACCGGTCTTCTTGACCGTCTGGATGTTGTTGAGGTCGACCTTGTATCCTTCCTTGGTCTTCTCCGCGATCGTCTTGACTGCGTCGACGACGAGGTCCGAGAAGAAGTCCTTCGATGCGTTGACCTGTTTGCTGTTCATCGAGACCTCTGCGATCTGTTTGAGCAGTTTGTCATCGTTGTATGATACCTTCTTCGAGATATCGATGAGGATCTTCTGTGCCTCTGCGTTCGCAAGCCTGTATCCGCTTGCGATGATCGTCGGGTGGACGTTGGCGTCTACCATGTCGACCGCTTTCTTGAGGAGCTCTCCTGCGAGGATGACGGATGTAGTTGTTCCGTCCCCGACCTCCTGGTCCTGTGTCTTTGCGACCTCGACGAGCATCTTAGCTGCGGGGTGCTGTACATCGATCTCCTTAAGGATGGTCACTCCGTCGTTTGTGATGACGACGTCGCCCATGGAGTCGACAAGCATCTTGTCCATACCCCTGGGGCCCAGGCTGCTCCTGACGGCATCGGAGATAGTCCTTGCTGCCGCGATATTGTTGAACTGAGCGTCTTTTCCTTTATCCCTCTTGGTTCCTTCCTTGAGGATCACGATAGGTGTGTTACCCATTCCCATGATTAATTACCTCCATATTCTGGATTACTAATGTGGTTAAAGTTTGTTCTTCTATATAAAGATTACTTGTGAGAATTCCACATATGATGATGGGTCCGATGACGGCCGACATGAACCGGAGGATAGGGATGTCGAAGGGATCGGAAGGAGGTTGGACATGATGGTGTGATCGTTCGCGACCGCTCATTCTTTATTATGATTCTATAATAACGTGATCATGGATTCCATCCCTTTCTGGACAGAAGGATTCACCCTGGAGAGAACGGACGACAAAGAATACATCTTGGCTTGCATGAAAGAGACGTTGTTCTCGTCGGTCGACGATGTCGAGAGACAACTCCATGAATTGTGGATGAATGATACGCTCAGAGTGATCGCATCCAGTCTCGATGATCCAAGGAACGAGGCGTTCGTTCTCAAGGATGGGGACACGAAGGCAGGGGTATTGTGGTTAGGTAGGTCCTATGACCAATTCACCTGTGAACCCATCGGATACATCCTCGGGATATTCGTAGAGGAAGGATACAGAAGGAGAGGATTGGGCAAGGGCCTGATGGCCTCAGCGGAGTTGTGGTGCAAGGAGAACGGCCTCATACACCTGAGCCTCAACGTGAGCATCCATAATCCGGTTGCGATGTCGCTCTACACCGGTTGCGGTTTCAAGGAACATTCGATCGTCATGAGGAAGACGCTACGTAAATGATACACCACCAGGATCCACGGTGCGCCAGAGAGTGAAATGAGACTCTATCCCACCGAACGGAACGCATGTTTTTACAAAACTATTATAAAAAGAAAGTCAATCCTGTGGGCAGGTAATATAAATGAAGGACGGCAGACCAAATATTGTCATCGCAGGTTCGGCACTAGCCACCATAGGCGGTATCGTTGCGATCGCATCATTTGTATGCGGTTTCTATGACCACACCGATAATCTGTTCGGCAGCATGGGACTCGGACTCTTGATAACGGTCCTCTTCTTCGCCGAGGCGGGATACCTTTATTCGGATGGTAAAGGGAACCACACTTCGTTCCTGTTCATGAGCTTCATCAACGCCATCGTGATCATCGCAGGCATCTACTTCGAAGTGATCAACCTCTGGTTCGGTGTCGCACTCGTGATATTGGCTATCCTTACGATCATCCTCGGATCCGGAAAGGTCACAGAGGGCTGGATGGCACTCGACAGGATCTGAAACCCATTCAATGATCCCATCGTAAAGGATGGGATCGATCATTCTTCTTCAACTATTATTATTGTAGCGTAGTAAGAAATGCGTAACCGTTTTATCAACGATGCCCATTTCAGCATCCGATGGATGAGAAGTTTACATTCGCATTGAGGAAGATCGCCCTTCTCGGAGGTATCGACGACCTGATCGCGATATCCTCACGTGAACTGGGTGACGCGTTGAACATGAGTCAACAATCCGCATCCAAGAGGATCCTTGAATTGTTGGACGAGAAGCTCATCACACGTGACCTCGGTGCGAGGAAACAACGCATAAAGATCACGGAGAGGGGTGTCGAGGCACTCAAGGAGGAGTACAACGAATACCGTCGTATCTTCGAGTTCGAGGATCACATCGTCATCCACGGTACCGTCACATCCGGAATGGGTGAGGGCGGGTACTACATCTGTCAGGAAGGATACATGAAACAGTTCGAATCCGTTCTCGGATTCAGACCGTACGAAGGTACGTTGAACCTTACCATCGACAAGGAGGATGTAGGGAAATTGGACCTCGTACGCAGTTCGTCCGGTCTCGTGATCCATGGCTTCACAAGTGATGACAGGAGCTTCGGTAACGTCATCGCATACAAAGCGAGGATCAAGAACATAGAGTGTGCCGTGGTCGTTCCAGAGAGGTCACATTACAAAGAGGTCATCGAGATCGTCTGTCAATACCATCTCAGAAGGACGTTGAGCCTTGTGGACAACGATCGCGTGGATCTCAGAGTGGAATTATGAAAGATGGGTAGGGTTCCCTACCCGATCATCAAACGAGTTTCTTCATGACGGATCTGAATATGCACAATCCGTCACCTTCTTCCGAATCGTACCCTCTGGTCCAATCCGGATGCGTGAACCTGGTCAGTACACGTTCCGGGTGCGGCATCATACCGAGCACATTACCTGCGGGGTTGCATATGCCGGCGATATCCGACGGGGAACCGTTCGGATTCCATGGGTATGTTGCATCCTCTCCGTTCTCGCCCACGTACCTGAACACGATCTGATCGTTCTCCTCCAACCTGTCCACGAACCTGGGGTCCATGCTCAGCAACTTACCCTCGGCGTGCGCGGAAGGGATCATGAGCACCTTCTTCTTCGGGACGTCCGAGGTGAATATGCACTTACCGCGGTTATCGTTCCTAAGAAGCGTGGGACGGCATTCGAACCTTGCGGAATCGTTGGTGTACAATGCGGCCGTCGGCTCGGGTGACATCACATCATCCAACGCAGGCAACAATCCCAGCTCCACCAGGATCTGGAATCCGTTACATACACCCAATACGGGCTTCTCGGCCTCCACGAACCTCCTTATCTGTGGTCCGATGGCGGATTTTATCCTTGCGGCGAATATCGCACCCGCTCTGACATAGTCTCCGGCGGAGAATCCTCCGGGGAATGCGAGTATATCGTAATCCTCGATATCCCTCTTGAGATCCGACGGTGACTGTCCTATCAGCTGTTTGAGATGGACCTTCTCGGGTGATGTACCGACCATCCTGAACGCCTCATACATCTCATCCTCGCAATTCGTACCCTCGATCCTGAGGACACATACCCTGACATCCTCCGGCCTCATTGGCGTCCACCTCCCATGAGATTCCATAACGGTTCGTTCCATGCCTTGGTGATCTCGTCGAGCGAGAGATCGATCCCTGTATCCTTGACGGTGAACCTGTCCCCTCCGACGGTACCGATGCATATCGCATCGGATCCCATGATCCTCTCGAACTCCTTGGCATCCTTCTCGGATACTTCAGCTAACCAACGTGTGTTGCTCTCGGAGAACAGCTTCCTCTCCATGCACATATCCTCCATGGTACTCAGATCGAGTTCCAATCCGATGCCTCCGGATATGCACATCTCCGCTGCCGCGACGGCCAATCCACCATCCGAACAGTCATGACATGCCTTTACGAGCATAGCATCCATGGATTGTAACATCTTGTCCATCATCATCTTCAGGTGATCGGAATCCACGCCGGGTACATCCCCTCCGCTCCCTCCGAACTTGCGGAAGAAGAGTGATGCTCCCATCTCGTCCTTCGTCCTGCCGACGATGTATAACCTGTCGCCCTCCGACTTCATATCGGCGGTGACGGCCTTCCTCACATCATCGATCAACCCGCATCCCAATATCATCGGTGTGGGTAATATGCCGATACCTCCTGGTGCCTCGTTGTAAAGACTCACGTTACCCGAGGGTATCGGGAGGTTGAGATCCCTACACAATTCACCGAGACCTCTGACGGCCTCCCTGAACTCGCCCAATCTCTCTGGTTTCTCTGGATTGCCGAAGTTGAGACAATCCGTGAGTGCGTTGGGTCTTGCTCCCACCGCGACTATGTTACGGCATGCCTCGTCCACCGAGGCCCTGCCGCCGTTGTATGGATCCTCTGCCGTGAACCATGGGTTGCAACCGACAGCTGCGGCCAATCCCTTGTATCTTCCCGGCACGGGCATGAGCACCGATGCATCACCGGGACCCGTCCTGTTGAGCTTGCCGACCATCGGGTGGATGACCGTGGATGCCCTCACTTCGTGATCGTACTGACGTATCGCCCATTCCTTGGATGCGATGTTGAGGTCCGAGAGCATGGATAACATCGTGGCGTTGTCGGCCTTGGCCGTCGGGAACCTCTCATCCGCTTTGGTGGATACCTTGGGGATGACGTATGGTCTGTTGTACACAGGTCCGCCGGTGAGGAACTCGAGATCCATATCGAATATCATCTGACCGTTCCAGAACAGACGCGTGTGCTTCGTATCGGTGGTCTTGGCGATGGGTGTCGCAAGGACATCCCACATGTCGAATATCTCAAGGACCTTCTCCACATTCTCCGGTTTACATGTGACCATCATACGCTCCTGGGATTCCGATACCCATATCTCCCATGGTGCGAGACCGTCCTCCTTCAACGGTACCTTATCGAGGTCCACATCGGCCCCGCAACCGCCTGCGTCCAGTGACATCTCACCGACGACACAGCTCAGTCCTCCGCCTCCGAGGTCCTTCATACCCGTTATCAGGCCCCTCTTGTTCACCTCGAGACATGCGTGGATGGTCGGTTCCTTCGTTATCGGATCACCGAGCTGCACCGCACCCCTCGAATCCTCATCGGATGTTGATGTCAGATCCGCAGAGGCGAACGTCACTCCGTGTATACCGTCCCTGCCGGTACGTCCTCCGAGCAGGATCATGACATCCCCGGGACCCGATGCATAATTGACACCGAGCTCGTCCCTCCTCACTATACCGAGACATGCCACGTTGACGAGACAGTTGCCTGTGTATCTGTCGTCGAAGAAGAAACCTCCGGAGATCGTCGGCACACCCACACGGTTACCGTAATCCCTGATCCCGGAGACCACACCGTTCACCAGGTAACGGGGATGTTTCATACCCTTCGGGATCTCCTTCTTCGTATCTATCGGCCCAAAGCACAACGGATCCACGAGACCTATGGGTTGTGCTCCCATGCATACGACATCTCTGAGGATGCCGCCGATACCCGTCGCAGCACCACCGTAGGGTTCTATCGCGGACGGGTGATTGTGACTCTCGATCCTCAACGCATAACCGTAATCGTCATCGAATACCATCACACCCGCATCCCCTCTGGAGAGGATATCGGGGCGGTCTATCGAGAATATGAACTCCTTCAATATCGGTTTGGAGCTCTTGTAACAGCAGTGTTCGCTCCATGCCTGTCCCAGGGATTGGAGCTCCACATCCGTGGGATTCCTGCCTTCCTTCCTGAAGTAATCCACGATCGTACGCATCTCATCCACCGAAAGGGCCAATCCCATGGTGGAGGATATCTCCTGTAACTCCTTGTCCGTAGCATCGAGTATGTCGACATCGAACAAGTGGAAGGGGACGTCACGTTTGGTCATCAATCTCTCAACGGACATCTGATCATCTCAAGGTGACTTTGTAATTCTGGATGACGGGATTCGCAAGGAGCTTCCTGCACATCTCTTCGCCGGCCTCGATAGCCTTCTCGGGGGCCATGTCAAGTTCGATGTCGAATACCTTCACCGATCTAACGGACTGCACTCCCTCGAAACCGAGGGACTCCAAGGTCTTCATCGTGTTCTTACCTTCGGGGTCGGCAACCCCTCTCTTCAATTCGATTCTGATCTCGATTTGGGCCATCATCATCAGTGTACGCGTGCGAGATTATAATAATGATTGGTCGGCCCTCAGATGGCTCCCGGATTGGTCTTGATGAAGAACTCGGATACGTCCCAATCCTTGTCCTCCTGGACCCTCTGGTCCTTATCCATCCTGACACCTAAGGAGATAGCGACCTCCTTGAGGTAACGTCTCGCCTCGGGGGAACCCTCGAAATCCTCCACCTTCGCTCCGGAGATGGTCATCTTACCCTTGAACGAACCGATTATCTTCGTGCCCCTGAATATGACGTTGACCGAGGAGCTGACATCGCGTTTGATTATGTCCCTGAGGTAGACATGGAGGTTGTCCTGTGTGTTGAGCAGGAACATCTCGTTGCGGACCATGTCGATCGGTTTACCGTGGTCCTCCTTGAGCATCCAATATACCGTGGGACTATCACGCATGAAGAATCCCTTCACCAGGAATCCCTCGTCCTCGAGTCTCTTCAATATACCTCTGATTACGGACATCCTCGAACCCATCATCATGGCCAACTGCTCCGCACTGAAGATACCGAAGTCGGAGAACATCAGTCTGACTATGCTCACCACGGCCTCGTTCTTATCCATCTTCGGAGCCTTCAATACGTTATATGCGGACGATGAGTCCTGATAGATCACCGATGCGTGGAACAATGCGTTGATCGTGTCCACCGTCCTCTCCTCCGAGAACGGGGAGTTGTTCACGATCTCCTTCCTCGATACGGGTTGACGGTCGGCTATGATCGTCAATATGGCTCTCATGGTCTCGTCCACTGGTATGTCTTTAGCAGAACGGTACATGGAGACGAATCTAGGTGTGGTGTATCCGCTGTAGGATGGGATGACGAACGTCTTCACGATGTCCCCGCGTTCCATCTGTTTCTTCATGGATGTCCTGTCCTTGACCCTCGTCAACAGTTCCGCATCGTTCCTGATGTATCCGCGGGCCTCGATGGCCGAGGACATCGTGAGGTATTTCTCCCCCTGGAGGACGTGCTGCTTCCTGAACACGTAGCTCAGGAACTGTGCCTCGCTCAATGTGGTATCCTCGAAGCGTCCTTTCGCATAGAATCCGTTGACGAAACGGTATCCGTTCTCCTTGAGTGTCTTGACGGTATCCCTATCGAGATCCGCCGCATCCTTGGAGAGGATCTCCCTGATACGGATTATCTCGGTACCTTTCATGTAGAAGAATCTCATGAACTCATCGATACCCTTCAGGACCGCAGGCAACATCGAGGGATCGTCCATATCCATGGACCTCACCTCTATGCAACCGGACATCTCCCAGACCTCCAATGCACCTACCACATGACTATCTTTCACGAGCGGATAGATCCATTTGTCACCGTAACGTGACGATATCTCCGCCCATTTCGATGCGAGGTCGGGATCGAACAATGAGTACACACGGATCCTGTCATCCGCCGGGATCTGTTCGTTTATCTTCGGTACCTCATCGGCCATGACCAACATCGGCGTCTGTCCCTCTCCCACGAGGATCGTCCGCGCACCCATGGATGTGGCGATGGATATCGCCTCATCGGCCGGCACCCCCGTTATGTACCTCAGTGCCGTGGCCGGAATCGGACCGTACGCACGTACGGATTGCATTATGAGCTTCGGTATGGGATCGGATACCACCTCGTTCGGATGGTATACCTCATAATCGTTCTCGGTACCCCAATCTTCCTTCTCTCCGAATGCACGTGTGACCTTCAATGCCTTGTCGAGACGCAGGATGGATGCCTTGACGAGATCCTTCTCCTCCCCGGTCTCGGCTACCAACTGACGGAGCGTTGCGGACCCCATCCCCGATATGATCTTCAGTAACTGTTCGTCTTCCGGGAGTATGGATTCGTGATTGAGACTCGCGAAGGCGTCCCCGGTCTCCGCTTTGACATACCTTACCTTTCCTCTCAGGAACCTTCCCAGAAGTATACTGCCTTCGGCACGCATCCTGTACCATTCCTTGAGATCGAAATCATCGACCCTGTTGAACACATCGAGCTCGCTGCCTGCGGAATCGTAGTATTCGAAGAATTCCGAGATGTCCTTGAATCTCGGACATTTGTAGAACCTGTATCTCTCGACCGTCTCGTAATCGTATACATCGTTCTTACCGGCCTTCAGCCTCATGTGGTCGATCTTCCTCATGTATTGATCGTTCTCGGAGATCAGGAACCTGCCACATACCAATTCCTCTTCTGCGACCAATGCCTCCAGGGACCTCTTCACCCGGGATTCGCTCATGGATAATGCGTATCCTATCTCCTGCAGGGTGGCGGGTGCGAAACAATCCAGGAACCTCACTATTATGCGATCTGCGGATTCGTTCTCGTCAGCGAATCCATCGAGATACCTGGCGAACTCCCATTTGTTGTTACCCGAAATGTCCACCCTGGTGATCAGATACATGGATTCCAATTTCCTCATGCATCTGAACGCCACATCCTCATCGACACCCGATCTCATGGAGATCTCGCTCAATGTGGATGCCTCATCGGTCACTGCGTTAAGGATCCTCTCGTCATCCTCGGTCAGCTCCTTCTCCTTCCTTGTGGCCGAGGCATAATACGGGATCTCCTCCGACAGCATTATGTGCGGATCATCCAGGAACACGGTACCTATCTTCCCTTCCCTGAACAGCTCCCTGACCCATCCGTCCACGGTCTTCTTGTCCACGTCGGCATAGGAGTAGATGTTCCTACCCCTCTCCCTCATCGCCTGTAACGGTCCGGTATGCGATAATACCGTCAATATGTCCGATTTATCGGTGATACGTCCGACCTTCTCCCTGAAGTACGGGACGACCTGGTCCTCATCGAACTCGAATTCCCTGATGTTATCGCCCATCGCACGATACAGGACCTTCCTGTGGAGTTCCCTCAACAATGCGGAACGATCCTCCATCAACACTATATCCGAGAATCCCGACAATATGACGGAGTGGGCGAACGGTGACGGTGTACCGTTATATGCGACGGTTGTCAGATGCATCTCCCCGTCCTTGATCATCCTGAGGACGTGCTCCGCATTCTTTATGTCCATATCATCCTCGAGCACCTCCCTGTAGGTCTCCTCGATCACCGGCATGTTATCCATATCTGCCAATGCCTCGAGTAGATACGATGACCTGGTCTGCTGCCTGTTGACGGATATCGGACGCCCCATGTAGTTCCTGAGGATCATGAAGCTCCTGGATGCGGTGTGCCTGAACCTGAGTTTGAAGATCTCCGAGTCCTTGATCGCTTTCCTCAATATCGTTTCGATATCGTTCGAGGATAACATCGACGGCACCTTTGTTATGTCTATCTTCCTCGACATACCGATCATGAAGTTGTCGTCGGACATCGTCACGGAGACGTTGACACCGATCGCGTTGGATATCCTGTACGCATACCCCCTTGAGAGGGCATCGTTCACCCTCCTTCCGAATGGGAAGTGGAAGATCAATCTCTGATTGTCGGATGGGTCGATGTACTCCTCGATGATGAGATTCCTATCATCCGGTATGCTGCCTGCGACCGCCTTCTGTTCCCTGAAATATGATATGATGGACCTCGCACATCCGTCATCTATATCGAAATCTTTGATCAGCTCATCCCTGAGATCGTCCTCGTCCCTATCGAGATTCTCTACCATCTCGCCTCTGAACCTCGCGACATCCATGGACAGGTCGAAGCTCCTCGGGAGCATCTCACCGGCCCATGACGGGACGGTGGGTTTCCTCCCGGTGGCTTCCTTCACATATGCGGTCATCCCCTTGGACCGTACGAATTCGAAGGATCTCCCTCCGAGGACGAAGATGTCCCTTGCCGATAATCTCTCGACGAACTTCTCGGAGAGCTCACCGACCATGGAACCGTGGTTGGTTATCACGCGGTAGTTGGCCTCCTCGGGGATCGTACCGAGATTCATGAAGTAGATCATCCTGGATCCCTTCTTCCTTCCGAATACGTTCTCCGCCTCGTCATACCATATCTTGGAGTAGACGCCCTCATACTCGTCCTTGCTTCCCAAGTACCTAAGAACGCCGATGAACTTCTCCTTGGGGAGATTACGGTAACAATACGATCCCTTGATGACCCTGTATGCGTCATCCACGTTCCAACGGGCGCTCAGACTCATACCTACGACAGCTTGCGAGAGGACATCGAGACAGTTCTCCGGTATGCCCACACGATCGATGTCGTTACGATGGGCGGCACGGCACATGACCGCACATTCAACAAGATCGTCCGGATCGAAGACCAATAACCTTCCTTTCGCGACCTTCCCGAAACTGTGACCGGAACGGCCTATCCTCTGCAGACCCTTCGCCACCGATTTGGGTGAACCTATCTGACACACCAGATCCACGGAACCTATGTCTATACCCAATTCCAGGGATGTGGATGACACGACACACTTGATCTCTCCGTGCTTCAGCCTCTCCTCCACATCCAATCTTGCCTCTTTGGACAGGGAACTGTGGTGTACCTCCACATTGTCCAATCCGCGTTCCTTCAGTTTGTAGACGACACTCTCCGCACCGGACCTGGTATTGGTGAACACCAACGTGGTATCATGGGTATCCACCAACTCCTTGAGCGTGTCATACATCATCGAGTTGACGATATCGGAGGAATGCGTGGTGACATCATCCGTAGGACAGATCACCTTCAGATCCAGGACCTTCTTCATGCTGGATTCTATGAACGTGACATCCCTGGTCTCCCCGTTCTCGTCACATCCCACCAGATAACCTGCGATGGCCTCCATCGGTGCCATCGTGGCCGATAATCCGATCCTCGTGAAATCCGTCGTACAATATTCCTTGAGGCGTTCCATCGTCAATGATAGGAACGCTCCTCTCTTCGAATCGCAGATGTCATGGATCTCATCGAGTATCACCCACTCTATGTTCTGGAAGCTCTCCTTGAACTTCGGGGCCTCCAGGATCAATGCCAATGATTCCGGTGTCGTTATCAGGATATGCGGAGGATGCTTGACCATCTTCTGCCTATCATATTGCGATGTATCCCCCGATCTCACCGCGACGCGTATGTTGGGGATGTTCATGCCATGGGCTTCGGCGACCTCCCTCATCTCTGCCAAGGGAGTGTTCAGATTCCTGTTGACATCGTTCGCGAGCGCTTTGAGTGGTGATATGTAGATGCAGTAGACACGTTCCTCCAATCTTCCCTCGGAGGCATAGCGTGTCAATTCGTTGATTATGCTCATGAAAGCCGTCAACGTCTTACCTGAACCGGTCGGGGACGATACGAGCACGTCCTTCCTCTGATAGATCACAGGTATGGCACGTGCCTGTGGTTCCGTGAGGGAATCGAACCTCTCGTTGAACCATGTGGATACCAATGGTTCCATGAGGCCCATGACCTCCTCCTTAGTGTACGTCTTATCCACGCGTTGCATAGCATCACTCGATAATCCGATACCCCTAAGCATAGTCTCTTATTTATGTTTCGGAGGGGACTACTATGTTCGATAATTGATCCGCTTGACTCTCGTCCGGATACATTCCCCAGCT